>ULRH01026903.1_pt1 | contig 14899 bp, 16 predicted proteins | sample 1955271 | NCBI WGS metagenome assembly ULRH01 (sample SAMEA4835677, study PRJEB28245) | human gut metagenome | biome: gut microbiome; material: fecal sample | place: Denmark | collected 2008 | reverse complement strand
GTTCCATTCCATTTTTCGCAAACCAATTTTGTTCTACTATAATATATGTATATCCTCAATTCCCCTAATAGGGAATAACTTTCGCTTTCAAGTATCCTTGCTTCTATGACGAAGTATTATTGGATACTTAGCCATTTATCCTTGCTTCTATCGCGGTTGAAGCATAGTTTCATTTGTAAAGGAGTAATTGGGCAAAATGCGGATATTCATTTTCTTATAAATGTCTGTTTTTGTAGGTCGTTGATACTCTGTTTTGGACGCAAAAGCAATGTACGTTATTAAGTAATGGCTTGACACTGGGGTGGCATCTGGTGATAGGGAATGGTGTATCAGATGGTTAATATTCTGTAAAATATGATTTGATTGTTGCATTTTTCAAATATTTATTTTGCGCTCTTATAAAAAAGTCCATAGATTTGTATTAACAAAATTGTTAGTCTTATAAGTTAAGCCAAATAGTTCGCAATATGAATAAAGAAAAGAATAACTCTCAAGACACCGAAACCAGAATCCTTCAAGCGGCTGAAAAAGAATTCTTTGAAAAAGGATATGCCGGAGCAAGGACAGCCTCGATTGCGGAAGCGGCCGGTGTAACCCATGCTATGCTACACTATTATTTCCGTACAAAGGATAAACTCTTTGAACGGATTGTATCAGGGAAAATAAACATGTTAGGTGATATCGTGTTGAGCGCCATTGGAGATAGCAACTTGCCCTTGGAGGATAGAATCCGCCAGGGCATAGAACGGCATTTCGATTTTATTTCAGCCAATCGGGATTTGCCCAAATTCATCGTGAATGAGGTGCTCACCCGCCCGGAACACATCGAGTTTGTGAAACAAAATGCATTTCACATCGTGAATAACCTTCTGAACAACTTCCAGCATGAAATTGACGAATATGCCGCCAAAGGGCTTTGCCGCCAGGTTGATGCGCGGATGTTGCTGATTGACATTGTGTCGCTCAACGTATTTCCGTTTATGGCGGCTCCCATTGTTTATGGCGCGATAGGGGATACTTACGGGAGCTATGACGATTTTTTGGTGATGCGCAAGAAAGAAAATGTAGAAACCATCTTGAACAAACTTAAAATTCATTGATTATGTTGAAACCGTATTTGCTTTTGGCATTGTCCTTGTTTGCCGGAATCCGTCTTTCCGCTCAGGTGACATTGGAAGAGTGTGTTACGCTTGCACAAGACAACTATCCGCTCATCCGGAAATATGATTTGTTGAAGCAGACCAAGGAAGTGAACCTGTCGGACATCAACAAAAGCTGGCTGCCGCAAATCAACGTGTATGGGCAGGGAACCGTGCAAAACGAAACGCCTTCCTTCCCGGAATCACTGGCTGGCATCATCAGCCAGACTGGGGCTACTATCTCAGGGCTGAATGAGTGGCAATACAAGGTTGGGGCGGACATCAGCCAGAACATCTGGGACGGCGGCACATCGAAAACGAAACGGAAGATTGAACATGCCGAGGATGCAGAACGGCAGGCGGCTATGGACGTCCAGCTTTATGCCATTCGTGAGCGGGTTGAAGATTTGTACTTCGGTATCTTGCTTATGGACGAACAGATAGAACAAACCCGCAACATGCAGGCATTGCTCCAAAGCAATCTTGACAAATTGCGGTCCATGCAAAAGAACGGCACGGCCATGCAAAGCGATGTGGACATGGTGGAAGCTCAATATCTTAGCACCAACCAACAACTCATCCAGGCAGAGAGTGCCTCAGGAAGTTATCGTAAGGTTCTTGAACTGTTTACAGGGAAAAGCCTTGCCGGACAGGAACTGCTGAAGCCAGACGCTTCCATTCCACAAGACTTGAAGCCTGACCGTCCTGAATTGAGGCAATTTGAGGCACAACTATTGGCCAACGAAGCGAAAAACGCAAGCATTACGGCAAGTACCATGCCTAAAATCGGACTGTTTGCTCAAGCCTATTATGGCTATCCGGGCTTCGATTACTTTGAGAGTATGATGAATCGTGACCCGTCATTCAACATACTTGCGGGAGTAAAAGTGTCATGGAACATAGGTGCTTTCTATCATAAGAAGAACGACAAGCGGAAGTTGCGTCTCGCATCGGACAACATCATCGTAGAGCGTGACATATTCCTGTTCAATACCAACCTGAAGACTCGCTCTCAGCTTGACCGCATAGACGAACTGAAAGCCGTCATGAAAGAAAACGACCGCATCGTGCAGTTGCGCGAAAATGTGCGGAAAGCTGCCGAGTCGCAGTTGGACAACGGTATTATAGACGCTACCGCCTTGCTGACCAAGCTGACAGACGAAAAACAAGCCCGTCTGAATGCCTCCTATCACGAAATCCAGCTTTTGCAAAACATTTACCAACTTAAATATACGCTGAACAAATGAAAAAGACAATTTTATTTTCCATAATCCTTGTAATCCTGGCATCCTGCCAAAACAAGGAGAAATATGATGCCACCGGCATTTTCGAAGCAAACACTGTAACCGTATCATCGGAAACCAACGGAAAACTCGTATCGTTTGCCATTGAAGAAGGCGACAGTATCATCAACGGGCAACAGGTCGGACTGGTAGACACTATTATGCTTGCACTCCAGCAGAAACAATTGCTAAGCCAGCAGTTGGCTACCGAGAAATCGTCGCCCGACATTGCAGCACAAGCAGCGGCATTGAGGTCGCAAATCGCCCATCAGCAAAATGAATGCGACCGTATAGCCCGCCTGCTGGCGGATGGTGCCGCTACCCAGAAACAGAGCGATGATGCAAACGCCCAACTTCGTACCCTGCGCGGACAACTGGAAGGCTTGCTTTCCACCCTCGACAAGAACCGCAGTTCCATCACAGAAAGCGCTTCTGCCTTGCAATATCAAAGGGAACAGATAGAGGAACAGATACGCAAGAGCATCGTTGCGGCACCGATAACCGGAATTGTCCTTCAGAAATATGCCGAACAGGGTGAATACACCACTCCGGGAAGACCACTTTTCAAGATGGCGAATCTGGATGACATTTATTTCCGCAGCTATTTCACGGCATCGCAGCTGGCACATATCCGCATCGGACAAGCGGTGACGGTCATTGCAGACTTTGGCGGCGATGAACAGTATGAATATCCCGGCAAGATTGTCTGGATAGCACAGGAAAGCGAGTTTACGCCCAAGTCCATCCAGACGCAAGATTCGAGGGCAAATCTTGTATATGCCGTCAAGATAGCCGTCAAGAATGACGGCAGGTTGAAATTGGGTCAATATGGAGAAGTCCGGTTATGAACAGCATCATAGACATCCGTCACCTCACGAAACGATACGGAAAACTCACCGCCCTCGACAACGTGACACTTTCCGTATCCGAAGGCAGTGTGTTCGGGCTTATCGGACCTGATGGTGCGGGCAAGACTACGCTGTACCAGATATTGACCACCTTGCTTAATCCCGATGAAGGTTCGGCTGCAGTCGCGGGATTGGACGTGGTAAGGGATTATCGGAAACTGCGTACAGAGATAGGCTATATGCCGGAACGCTTCTCTCTCTATCCCGACCTCACCGTCAGTGAGAACCTGCACTTTTTCGCTTCGCTCTTCGGCGTTGATGTAAAAGACAACTTCGATCTGATAGCCCCGATTTTCAACCAGTTGAAAAAATTCCCCGACCGCAGGGCTGGAGCCTTGTCTGGCGGAATGAAGCAGAAACTGGCTCTGAGCTGCGCATTGATACACCGTCCCAAAGTGCTTCTTTTAGACGAACCTACCACCGGTGTGGACGCCGTATCGCGAAGCGAGTTTTGGGACATGTTGGCAACTTTGAAGAAAAAAGGCATCACCATCCTCGTGTCCACCTCCTATATGGACGAGGCGGAGCGGTGTGAGCAGATTGCCCTGATTGACAAAGGAAAGATTCTGGATGTGAACACGCCGGAGAAACTCGTAGAAGGATTGGACAAGAACCTTTACAACGCCTCGGCGGGGAAAATGTACCCGCTTCTCGAAGCCTTGCGCAATCTTCCTGACGTAAAGGATTGTTATACCTTTGGCGCTACACTGCATATTGTTACAGACAATGGATTCAATCCCGATGCAGCCACACGCAAACTCCGGCAAGACGGTTTGGCAGATGTCCGAATCTATCCGGCAAAAGGAAACATAGAAGATTTGTTTATAAAATTGGCTAAAAACGATGGATAAGGAAATAGTGATAGCAATAAAAGACCTCACGAAAAAGTTCGGAGATTTCACCGCCGTGGACCATATTTCCCTTCAAGTGTGCCGTGGTGAGATATTTGGCTTTCTCGGTGCGAACGGTGCAGGCAAGACAACGGCCATGCGCATGTTGTGCGGGCTTAGCTATCCCACATCGGGAAGCGGCACCGTGGCAGGATACGATATCCTCAGCCAGGCGAAAGAAATTAAACGGCACATCGGCTACATGAGCCAGAAATTCTCCCTTTACGAGAACCTGACCGTGTGGGAGAACCTGAATCTCTTTGCCACCATTTACGGCATGTCTAAAGAGAAGATAAAGGAAAAGACCGATGAAGCCTTCAGGACATTGGGCATGGAGAACCTGCGGAATGTCCTGGTGAAGGAGATTCCCCTCGGCTGGAAGCAGAAACTGGCGTTTACAGCAGCCACTCTCCATGCTCCGGATATTGTCTTTTTGGATGAGCCGACGGGTGGAGTCGACCCGGTCACGCGGCGTAAGTTCTGGGAAATGATTTACCGGGCCTCATCGGAAGGTATGACCATTTTCGTCACCACCCATTATCTGGACGAAGCCGAATATTGCCACCGTATCTCCATCATGGTAGACGGGCGCGTCAAGGCTTTGGATAGTCCGGCCGGACTGAAACAGCAGTATCAGGCGGACACCATGGACGAGGTGTTCAGAATAGTGGCAAAAGACGCGAAAAGGGGAGATTGAGTTTTATTCTGATGAATCCCGCGATTCGCCAATCCAGCCGCATGAAAAACGCAGTAGTACTTACTTTGCCTCTGAAGTATATATTCATAGGCGGATGAAGTATATATTCAACCGCACATGCAGTATATATTCATTTTTAGGGGGTATGTATTGGCTGAACACGGAATGCATATAATTCTTAATATTAATCAGTATGTCCATATTCCAATCACTTATAAAGAAAGAGGTGTTGCACCTCCTGCGCGACTTCCGTACGATAACCGTCGTGCTGGCCATGCCTGTTGTCCTGTTGTTGCTGTTCGGATTCGCCATATCCACCGAGGTCAACAATGTGAATGTCGTTGCCGTGGTAGAACAGCACACGGACGGGACAAGGCAGGTTATAGACCGGTTCCGTACCAATTCCTACTTTACGTTTAAAGGCATTGTGTCGTATGGCGAAGTGGAAAACTATTTGCGGAAAGGAAGGGCGGATGCCGCTGTCATATTCCGTACAGAAGACGGGAAACTGAAACACCAGATAGTCGTGGATGCTTCCAACGCCACTATGGCGCAGACATCCACCGCTTATCTTGAAAGCGTTATTAATAGCGGCACGGCAGGCCTGCCGGTTGTGACGAATACGCTTTACAACCCGCAACTGAAAAGCGCATACAACTTCGTGCCCGGCATTATGGGCATGATATTTATCCTCATCTGTGCCATGATGACTTCCGTCTCGATTGTCAGCGAGAAGGAGACGGGTACCATGAACCTGTTGCTGGTTTCTCCTGTGCGTCCCCGAACCATCATCTTGGGGAAACTGGTCCCCTATTTCCTGTTGTCGTGCATCATCCTGATATTGATGCTCGTATTGAGCTATACCCTGTTGGGGATACCTTTCTCGGCGAGTGTGGCCAATGTGATATGGGTGACTATCCTGTATGTTGTTCTTGCTTTGTCGTTGGGATTGCTTATCTCCACGATTGCCTCCACGCAGGTTTCGGCCCTGTTGGTCTCCGGTGTGATGTTCATGATTCCGGTAGTCTTGTTGTCCGGCATGATTTTCCCGGTGGAAAACATGCCGCTGGCCTTGCAATGGCTTTCGTGCATCATTCCTGCACGTTGGTATATTTCGGCCATGCGGGTGCTGATGATTCAGCAGCTTCCTGTCGGGTATGTGCTTACGGAGGTATTGGTACTGGCAGGAATGACCCTATGCGTATTGGCGTTGGCCATAAAGAAGTTTAACGTTAAAAAATGACGGTGCTATGAATAGAAAGATATTAGCGATATTGCTGAAAAAGGAAATCTCGCTGATGAAGCGGAATCCTATCATCCCTCGCCTGATAGTAGCTATGCCCATTCTGGTGATGCTCATTATTCCCCTTGTAGCGACGCTTGATGTGAAGAATGTAGGTGTGGCCGTGGTGGACAACGACCGTACGGAATTGTCACGTCGGATTATAGCGGATATGGATGCGTCCGAATACTTGTCCGTGAAAGGCTGTTATTTCAGTTACGATGAAGCGTTCCGTCAGGTTGAGGAGGGGGTTGCGGATGCCATTGTCACCATCCCCAAGGATTACTTCAAGGATTTAACGAACGGCAGGAAGCCCGAACTGGACTTGAAAGCTAATGGCGTGAATGCCACAAAAGGAACGCTTGGCGCACAATATGCCACGATGTCTATAGCCAACTCGCTCTCCCGTTGGCAAGCGGAGCAGGGCGTCAGTCTGTCCCTTCCTGAATCAGCCACGGTAAACCTGTACAATCCGACGCTCGACTTCCGCCATTATATGATACCTGCCCTCATGGTTGTGCTGCTCATTATCATCTGTGGCTTCCTGCCTGCCCTTAATCTGGTCAGTGAAAAAGAGACCGGGACCATTGAGGCGATGAACGTCACGCCGGTGGGCAGGCTAGAGTTCGTCCTGTCGAAACTGATACCCTATTGGGTGGTAGGCATCCTCGTCATAACGGTGGGGATGTGTATCGGCTGGTTGGTCTATGGATTGGTGCCGGAAGGGAATGCCATAAACATTTATCTGGCTGCCATCCTGTTCAGCCTCGTCATGTCTGGGCTGGGTGTGTTTATAGCCAACAAGTCGACCACCATCCTGCAAAGCATCTTTGTGATGTTTGCTTTCATTGTCATATTTCAGCTGATGAGCGGTCTGTTTACTCCCATTGCCTCCATGCCCCGGTGGGCACAGTGCATCACCTATGCCATCCCGCCCCGTTATTTTATCGAAATCATGCGGTCGGTTTATTTGAAAGGCTCCACCGTGGCCGACCTTTGGGTACAATACATGGCGTTGTCCAGTTTCGCTTTGCTGTTCTGCCTCATGGCGGGCATGACATACAAAAAGAGAGTGTGAACAAAGTTGGATGACAATAGAATACGGGTAAATATGCTACCAGAAGATTCTGACAGAGGCTACGGATTGGACGCCGGCAAACTGTATGCGGTAATCGGCAAACTGGTGCTGGAAAACCGAATCAGACTGTCTGTCAATCCATTCTTTAAAGACATAGAGAAGTTACAATCGGTGGCTTTTTTACTCCGTGTGGTGGTAACTATTCAACGGATGTAACGCTTCAGGAGGTCAGCGGATGTGTCAATATACTCAGGCTTCTGAAAATTCTGATAATTTGTTGACTCTCATTATCAAACCTTAAATTCGTATTTTCTATAATTTGTCATACAAAAAAATTATCTTTGCAACAAAAAAGAAGTATACAACGATTCATATATGGCACAACAGTTTGGCAATACATGGTGGGGCAACGAATGGTTGCGTTCGCTGACCCACATTGATTATGAGAACCGCATCCCTCGCGGCGCACGATATGCCCGCAATGGCTCTGTCCGAGAAATACAGTTACAAGATAATGTCATCAGCGCCAAGGTACAAGGCAGCCGTCCACGGCCTTACCGCGTTAAAATCATCGTCCCGAAGTTTTCCGCCAGGCAGGTGGACAAGCTGATGGACAGGCTGGTTGCCCGACCGGGAATTATTTCAGGCTTACTCAACCGGGAATTGGATCCGGAGGTGATGGACATCGCCCGCTCCTGCGGCTTGAAGATATTCCCCGAACGATGGGATGACTTGGAGATGGATTGCAGTTGTCCCGATTGGGCGGTGCCTTGCAAACATCTGGCAGCCGTGGTCTATATGTTCAGCCGGGAGATTGACAACAATCCTTTCATTGTGTTCCAAATGCACGGGTTCGACCTTCTGAAAGAATTGAAGAAACGGGGCATTGAAGTGGACAACGTGCGGCAGGAGGTGGAAGTGCCCACTTTGAAAGACCTCGTGACGACCCTGCCTGCTAAAGATGTAGGAACGGAAGTCCCGGCATTCCGCCGCATCGACTTTTCTAAGCTGGCCGACCGGTCTGATGCCCTGCTGATGCTTCTGTCGGACAAGCCGCCTTTTGCAACCCAAGGTAATTTCAAGGAAGGATATGTGGCGGAATTGCGCCGTGTGAGAAAGAACGTGCAGCGTTTCTTCACCGGGAAGCTGGGGAGGGAAGAAATGTTTTCTGTCGCATCTTCCAAACTGCCGGAAAGTATCGGTGTAGACGATACGATAAGCCTTTGCTTTGATTATCGGTATGACTGGACGATAGAAGGAAAGGTTGCCTACAACGAGCGCACGTTGCCTCATGCCTTGCTGCATATCAATCCCGATTTCTTGCCCGATTATCATCCGACGGTCATTGTCCTATACCAAACTCTTTTCTGTGCGCTGCACTTGTTGGACAAGGGAGCGGTGGCTCCACAGTTGCTCCAATTGTCGGACAAGAAATACCTGGTGCGCTGGATGCCCGCCTACATCGATGCACAAGCCAAAGAACTGGTGGAGGCACTCGAAGGACTCGTTCCGGCTTCGCTCGTCAAGGTGAAACCTACGGCACGTTCCGCAGCAAAACCCGTGGAGCATCCGGCGGAGTGGCTGGTATCGTATTTCCTCGGGACGTTGGTCAAATACTTGTCGGGCAGTTGCGACCGTATGCCGCTCCTCCCGTTCTTCTTCAAGGGAGAACACATGCCCTTCGACGGAGTGGGCGAAAAAGAAACACCCGGCGGCATCCGCTCGTGGACGGCTTCCTATACCCTGACGGCATCGGACTACCGCCCGGTGTTCAGCGTGAAAGAGAGTCGCCGGGGAGGCTTCGACCTGCATATCGGCGTGGAGGACAAGCGAAAACCGGAGCCGCAGACTGTATCCCTATGCGAAGTGCTGGATTCGCCGGAATACGACCGTGAGCGACTGCGCATCCTGAGGAGTTTTACGCTCATCTCCGGGCTGGTGAAAGAAGTGGGGAGCTATATCAACGCCGGTGCGAAAAAGCCTGTCCATTATACTGCTGCATCGTTTGTGCCTTTCCTGCTGCAAGTCATCCCTGCCGTACGGATGCTCGACATCAAGGTATTCATGCCTAAATCATTGGGACAACTCATCCGTCCCAAGGCATCACTTTCCATCAAACGGAAAGCCGGTTCGGACAAAGGCTTTCTCAGCCTGGCAGACCTTTTTGCCTTCGATTGGGAAGTCGCATTGGACAAAGAGCTTGTTCCTTTGGAAGAATTTATGAAGCTGATGGAGAAGGCCGACGGGCTTATCAAGTTCAAGCAACGCTATATCTATGCCGATGCGGAAACCTTGCAAAAGTTGCAAGCCGCCATGGCGCAGGGCGAAAAGCTGACTCCCGCCCAAATCCTGCAAGCTGCCCTGACGGGAGAATACGAATCGGCACCGGTGCATCTGACTGATGAGGTTCGCCAATTGATGGACGAACTGACGCGGCAGGAGCATATCCCACTCCCTGCCGGATTGAACGCTACGCTGCGCCCTTATCAGGAACGCGGCTTTTCATGGATGTACCGCAACAGCCGAATCGGCTTCGGCTCTATCCTGGCGGATGACATGGGATTGGGAAAAACCTTGCAGGCCATCACCCTGATGCTGAAATTGAAAGAGGAAGGCGCATTGGAGCAGGGGCGTATATTGGTAGTGGTACCCACCGGCTTGCTTACCAACTGGCAAGCGGAAATCAGCCGTTTCGCCCCGTCGCTCACTGTCTTTGTCTATCACGGGACAGGACGGAGCCTGAAGCAGTTTGATGCCGACATCCTGCTCACCACCTACGGCGTGTTACGCTCGGACAATGCCAAACTGAAGAAACAGCCGTGGACGTTGATGTTCATTGACGAAGCGCAAAACATCAAGAATCAGGACACCGCACAGAGCAAGGCCGTGCGCGGCATTCCCGCCACGACACATGTCGCTCTCAGCGGCACACCCGTAGAGAACCGCCTCACCGAGTTCTGGAGCATCATGGACTATGCCAACAAAGGCTACTTGGATACGCCGAAAGCCTTTAGGGAGAAGTTTGTCAACCCCATCCAACTCTACAATGATGGAGATTGTGCCGCTCGCTTCCGCAAGGTGACCGCTCCCTTTATGATGCGCCGGATGAAGACCGACAAGAGCATCATCTCCGACCTGCCGGACAAGATAGAACTGGACGATTATGCCGCACTCACTTCGGAGCAGGCCGCTCTCTACCACCGCACGCTTGAAGCAGCCATGGCGGAAATCGAGGGGCTCGATACCACCGACCACGAATCCCTCTTCCAGCGTCAGGGACTTATCCTGCAAATGATTCTTGCCTTGAAGCAAATCTGCAACCACCCGGCGCAGTTCCTCAAGAACGGCGATGCCCGCATTGAGTTGTCCGGCAAGGCGGAGATGCTGTTGGATCGCTTAGAAGGCATTGTGGCGAATGGCGAAAAAGTGCTTGTGTTCACCCAGTTCCGCGAAATGGGCGACTTGCTGGTGCACTTCATCGAAGAGCGGTTGGGACAACGTCCCTTGTTCTATCACGGTGGATGCAGTGTAAAGCAACGTCAGGAAATGGTGGAGCGTTTCCAAAACCTCCGGAGCGACAAGATCTTCATCCTCTCGCTTAAGGCAGCCGGGACGGGGCTGAACCTCACCGCTGCCTCGCATGTCATCCACTATGACCTGTGGTGGAATCCGGCTGTGGAAGCCCAAGCTACCGACCGCGCCTACCGCATCGGGCAGCAACGGAACGTCATGGTGCACCGTTTCATCACCAAAGACACCTTTGAAGAACGCATCAACGACATGATCCAGCAGAAGAAACACTTGGCGGATATGACCGTGGCAAGCGGCGAAAGCTGGATAGGCAAGCTGAGCAACAAGGAATTGCGGGACATCTTCGGGTAAGGTACATATAAAGTATAATATAAAAAGGTATAGCCATGATAGAATTGACAAAGGCTCAAAAACAATGAGCCACAAGCGGAGTGGAAACGGACATCGGCTTATGGCTCGTAAATCAGTGGTTTGGGATGAATGCCCGAGACACTAAATGCAAAATATGCGACTGATAACGTAAATTTTACTGAGATACAATATGAATGTCGAAGAGTTTAGAGAATACTGCCTCTCGTTGCCACATGTAACTGAGAAGATGCCTTTCACTATGCTGAAGGACAGATACAGCCGTGATGTGCTTTGCTTTTACATTGGCAGCAAATGGTTTTGCTATGTCAACATAGAAGTGTTTGACCGCTGTTGCCTAAAATCAACGCCTGAAGAGGCTGAAGAACTTCGGATGCGCTACGAAGGTATCCGTCCGGCCTGGCACATGAACAAAAGGATGTGGAATAATGTATATTTCAACCGGGACGTACCGGACGCAACGATAAGGGAGCTTGTCGCCCGCTCGTATGAACTGGTTTACGAATCACTGGCCAAAAAAGAAAAATTATCCATAGGAGATATAAGCTTATGAACATAAAATGGGAAGCAAAAGAATATGCCGAGAATTTCGGCTTTGTCCCTCAGAAGCTGTTTTGAATTTATCGCCCAAAGCACACACGAAAACGGATACATCAAGCCAAGAAAAACTTTTTGGAGAAATTCAAAACAGCTTCTCAGTATGGGAAGAATGTTTTTTATCAAATGTAAATTGCCTATGTGGATTAAAATCCTTACCTTCGCCCACACATTTACATATTATAATAGAAATAAGAAAGCCGTATGAAAACTGGATTATTCTGATTGTTGCCGGTCTCTTTGAGTCCGGCTTTGCTTTTTGTTTGGGGAAGATGAAAGAAGTGACAGGTATTGAATATTACCTGTGGGGCGCAGGCTTCTTGCTCAGTCTCACGCTGAGTATGGTGCTGCTTGCCAAAGCGGTACAGACGTTGCCTATCGGTACGGCTTATCCCGTATGGACAGGTATCGGTGCGGTGGGAACGGTGCTGTTAGGTATCGTGTTTTTTCATGAGCCGGTCTCTTTCCTCCGTCTGTTCTTCGTCACAACACTGATTGCTTCTATTGTGGGACTGAAAATGGTATGATTATGGAAACAGAAAACAAGATGTTCAGAGCGATGCGTCGCAAGCGGCAGCAGTTGCCCACCGATGAGAGCGAGGCGATATTGAAGCGAATGACCAACGGCACGCTGGCCCTGCATGGCGATGGCAATTATCCGTATGCCGTGCCCGTCAGCTATGTGTACAGCGACGGGCGAATCTATATCCACACGGCCACGCAAGGGCATAAGGTAGATGCCCTGATGCGGAACGACAAGGTATCGTTCTGCGTGGTGGAGCAAGATGACGTGAAATCTGCCGAATTCACCACTTACTTCCGGAGCGTAATAGCCTTCGGCAGGGCACGCATCCTGACGGACGAGACGGAGAAGCGTGCCGCATTGCAGCTGCTTGCCGACAAATATTCGTCCGGTATGCTCGGTCTGGAGGCCGAGATAGCCAAAGGCTTCCGTCACCTGCTGATGGTGGAGATAGATATTGAGCACCTGACGGGCAAGGAATCTATTGAGCTGGTCAGGGAAAAGAATAACATGTAAGTTATCCTTTACAGGACTATTTCAACAACGGAAGTTGCTCCAGCATGTTCTTGATGCGGATGGCCGTGCGGGGCATAGGTTCGGCTACGGTCAGCCCGACAATATCCTTTTCCTGCCCGATATCGTTTATCACACGCACCACTTCTGCGATTTTCATTCCATCCGGGACCACACCGACCGCCGCGATGATTTCCGCCGGGTCGAGTACATCCATATCAAAGTGTATGACAACCTTGGATGTTCCGCACGATTGTAACCATTGCCGAACCGCATCACTGTTCTCGCGTACATTTTCCGGTGTCAGGTGTTTGATGCCATATTGTTCCTGCCTTGCCTTGATTTCGTCACGCTCCCAATCGCGCAATCCGACAAAAAGGATTTTGGAAGGGGCTATCTTCATCGGCAGTTCTGAAACAATGTGTTTGTCGCCCAAGCCCATGCAGGCTGTTACCGCCATGGCATGATAGCCGGCATAGGTATCGCCTGGCAAGGTAATGTCCGGATGTGCGTCAATCCAGATCATTGCAACGTCATCCTTGTATTTGTCCGCAAGGTAGGTAAACGGAACGACGCTTGCCGAACATTCACCTCCCAATGTTACGATTTTATCAGGACGGGTTATTTTCAGAATATCCAAAGCCGCGCGTGTCTGTGCGATGAGTACCTCTTTGTCCAAAACGCCGTCGGTTACTTTACGCTCTATCTTGTCGGTTGCTACAGGAACCGTATAGGTTTCTTGCCCGTTGTCCGGTGCAAGGAAATTCAGCAACTGCGCCCCAAGGTAATATCCCCTCGAAGCCTGCTCCGGGTCTTTCACTTCCGTTATCCAGTGGGCGATGTCGCCACCTTGCCACTGGGGATAAACCAATCGAATGGTTTTAGTACGTTGATTATTATCCATGGTGATTTCGTTATTTTGTGCCTTGGCAGGAAACGATGTCCCGTACAACAAGGCGGTGAATACTAGTATTTGCTTCAGGAATCTGAGTCTGTCCATTTTTCCTTTTTGGGTGCGAAGATAGCATTCTATAAGCACGGACGCAAGTACGGGCAAATTATTCATATACGGATAAATTTGTCCCTATATCCGTTTCTCGTCATAAAATGTGTATTTTTGTCCTGCGAATTGACAACATCAAATATATGTATAAGAAGAAAATACCCTTAGACCTGGATTGCGGTGTGGCCATAGCCATGGAAGTTATGGGCGGCAAGTGGAAATCGTGCATCCTCTACGAACTGGAGAAAGGCTGCAAACGTCCCAGTGAACTGCACCGGCATTTTGAGGATACCAGTCCCCGCGTCATCAACCAGCAGTTGAAAGAACTGGAAATGCACGGCATGATAGAGAAAACGATTTTTCCCGAACTTCCGCCCCATGTGGAATATTCCATCACGGACGACGGGCGGAGCCTTATCCCCATTATCCGGATGCTGGAACAATGGGGAAATGATTTCCGTCCGAAGATGGTGCGGATATTAGAAAAAACGGGAATGGCGGAATAGTTTAAATGAATATCCTCAATCGTCCTAAATTAGCAAAGTTTAATCTTAGTGGCATGCCAATGATGTCTTCGGGAACAGTTTTTGCATAATGGCATGCAGGAGAAATGAATATGAAAGAGTTGACACTTCTGAATTTTTCCGAAGTCTATTCTGACGAGGAAACCTGCGTGAAGCCAGCGCAAGACCTCCGTCCTTGTCATGGCCGAGAGCAGCTTTCCCGAAGTCCTTTCCGACAAGAAAAGGAGCGCTCCCAAAGCCGTGGGACACATAAAGATGGAAGTCATAGACGATTTGAAAGCGTCCACAGAGACACCCAAGATAAAACAGGCAACGGACGGTAAGGCAAATGTCACGACGGTTGGGTCCAACACATACGCACCCCTTGAAAAGGACGGGGCGGTATCTTCCCCTAAGGCCGTCGTCATGGATGACAAGAAGAAAGTGGGCAAAGTCTTGCCGTGGGTGCATATCGCATCAGCAACGCCAAAAGGAGCATACTGGACATACCATGACATAAAGGCTGACTTCCTGCAGCTCTACCTCAACGAGTTCTGTTACAAGTTCAACAGAAGGTATTTCG
>ULRH01013050.1_pt1 | contig 14992 bp, 9 predicted proteins | sample 1955271 | NCBI WGS metagenome assembly ULRH01 (sample SAMEA4835677, study PRJEB28245) | human gut metagenome | biome: gut microbiome; material: fecal sample | place: Denmark | collected 2008 | reverse complement strand
CTTACATGAAACCCCTGAGGAAGAAATTCTTCAGGGGTTTGTTTTTGTTATGCGTGTGCCTTTCCGTTAAAATAGCCTAAAAAATCACATGGATTTGTGAGTATCTACAAACCTTGCCCAGACCCCTTGATTTTTTATAGGGGGGGGGTATGATAAAGTGCGAGAAGCACCTTGTCAGCAAAACAGAAAGATCGGCAAACCAGTCGGAAGGCTGTGACGCAAGGCGGAAGGCCCGGTATGGGCCGCCAGCTGCACTTTGCTCTGCAACCCTCTTCGACTATGCGGAAATGTGCCGGCACCCCCCAAAGGGCAGCCGGTGCGGGGTTATGGAGAAGTGTATGGGAGTAGCTTTTCCGGGAACCACGATCACCCTGCCCTTGAGAAAAGCGGCGGGTTAAAGCATAGATAGAGAGGGCGAGCACCCCTAAAGTACAAAACGCAAAGCGTTGTACCAGCCATTTGGCTGGTGCGGCGCTTTTTTCTTTTTGTCCGGATGCTTTTCGTGGAGAAACTGGGAGTATTGATGACTGACAAAGGATCGGTCTGCTGTTTAACCACCACTTTTCGATCATGTGAGCATGAACTGGAAAGGAGCAGAAGAAAAATGACAAACAAGAAATTCAAGTTGGCAGCAATGTCGCTGGCCACCGCGGTTGCAGTGAGCGCGGTTGGCCCCAGCGCTTCTGCGGTGACGTATTATCTGGGCGATGGCAGTGTAACTGTTGACAAGGATGACACTCGCGGCGCGTATAGTTATCAGGGTGAGGACGGCAGTGAGGAGCACCGCACCTACGTCAACGAGGATGAAGCGGATCATGGTGTGATCAACGTCAAGGGCGGCAACGCGCCAACGGAAGATGTTCTGCCAACCACTGATAACTCCGACAATGGCACAGAGGTACCCACACCTACGGATAATGACACACAATCCACAGATTCTTCTGCCGACAACACAGAGAACAGTTCCACGTCTGAGACCACAACCACAAACACCATCACGGTCAAAGAGGATGTGAAAGATGCAACCATCGTGGTTGACGGTGTGAATGTGGATACCACCAGCACCCCGACTGAAGTAGCCACGGATACCGGGAACACAGAGGATAAAAAAACCATCATCAAGGTGGGCGAGGGTGCAGATGTTGACCTGACAGTCAAGAATTCCAACCTGACCACCGGCGGCAACGGCATTGATATCGGTGTGAATCTGAAAGATAAAGATGATAACAAGGAAACCAACGTTGATTTGACGCTGGATCATACCGAAATCAATCTGACCGAAAAAGATAACACCGCAGGCATTGTTGTACGGGATAACTCCACGGTGGACGTTACATTAAAGGGCGAAAACACCATTGATGGCGAGAAAGCCTTGGAGGATGCCGCCAAGGAAGCAGAAAAAGCGGAAGAAGTCGGTAACCCCAGCCCCAACCGCAATGTGGAAGGCATCCGCGTGGGCGGCGAAGGCGTATGCGATGACAGCAGTGGCGCGGGTGCGTCCCTGACCATCAAGGGTGACGAGAACAGCGAACAAGGCTCTCTGAAAATTGATCACACTTATACCGGAATGGTGATTTCTGACGGTTCTGATGTGACCTTGACGGACAACGCCGATGTGGATATCAACAATACGGACGCAGGTTCCACTACGCAGGGTGGCCGCGGTATCGTACAGCGGGGTGACCTGGCCATAGAGGACAACTCCAGCCTGACCATCGACACGGTGCACCGAGGTGTTCACAAAATCGATAATGATCAGGGCGGCTTGAGATACGATAACAACGGGCATGGCATCGACAGCACCGCTGGTATCACTGTGACAGATGATAGTACTCTGGAGATCAAGGAAACAGAGGGCTCAGCAATCTATGGCGGAAACAGTTCCAGCCTGACCGTAAAGGACAGCACGCTGGACATCGACAGCAAGATTCGTGGCATCGACTATCAGAACGATGCCGGGGATATCACCTTTGAAAATTCCCATGTGGATATCAGCGGCAATGGCATGGGTATCTCCGTTGCTTCCGGTGGCGGCACTAACATCACCTTTGATCACTCCACCGGAAGCGTCAGTGCTCAGAATGGCACTGCCATCTATGGCCCGGAGTCCGGCGGCAAGGGCGATCTGACCTTCAAGAACGGCAGCGATGTTACGCTCAATGCGAGTTACGGTATTCAGGCTGGATTCAATAATGTGGAGATCAGTGAACAAAGCAAAGTTGTCTCTAACACAGTAGCTAGCGGGATGATTTTCCGTGGTGGCACCAGCGGAGCCACCAAACTGCATATTACCGGTAATAGTTTGTATGACCTGAACATGAAGGGCTATGCTCACGCTCTGCAGCTCAACGCTCTTTCCGGCTTGCACAGCATTCTGGTGGACGACAACAGCACTCTGCACATCTCAGAGGGGGAGGGAAAAGAAGGTGCCAGCGCCATCTGCATGGGTAATAATACGACGCTTACCATGGAGAACGGCACTCTTATCACTGAAGGTAATTTCAGCAAAGGCATCTATTCTTTTGGCTCCAATTCTACCACTACCATTAAGAACGGTTCCCATGTGGATGTAAGCTCTATCGTACGCAATCCGAAAAACGAGGGCCAGAACCTCATCGTTACCGGCGGCACGCTGACCTATGACTACAGCGCCGACAACACCCTGTGGCCGGTGAACGATCAGGGCGACAAGCTGACCAATTTCCTGCTGACCAAGGATGATGCCCACGCAAACTTCGATGCCCTTTCCTATAAAGGCCAGACCTACACCTACCTCTCTGACCTGAACAAGGAGACCGGGAAGCAGTATCTCTCCGTGTGGGTGCCCGCCGCCGCACTGAACTATATGCTGGATGTGGACGGTTCCCACGACCCGGAGATCATCGGCAAGGCACTGGAAGAGCTGAAGCAGGCCGGATACAATTTCGACACTGCCTACCAGACCGCTGAGAATGGCGATCAGGTCGTTATTCTGCGGGATATGGTGGTGAACGGTAAGAGCCTGAACTTCACCAAGACCACCGATGCAGAGGGCAACACCAAGCTCATCTGGGGCAACTACGAAAAGCAGGCAGAGGGTGCTCCCAGCGCTTATGATATGGTCTATGGCACCGAGTATGAGTATGAGGGCAAGACCTATACCATCGTCTGGGGCTATGAGAGCCAGAACAACCCCAACACCACCGCAGCAGCGGGCGTGCTGGATGCCTTTGGCCCGGATTCCAACGTGAAGGTCACCGGCGACATCGACGGCACCGACTCCGCACGGTACACCGTGACCATTTACGGCGCTCTGCGGGAAGTGACCGACCCTGTGATCCCCACGAACCCGGAACCGGAAACGCCTGAGGATTCCGATCCGACTCCTCCGGCTCCCACTACGTCGACTACCCCGGCAGTGCAGGATGCACGGCCCACCACTTCCGCCGTGGAGCAGGCAGTTGCTAAGACCACGCCCGCTCCGGAGACCCCCGTGAACCCGCCGGTACAGGATGCCCGCCCGGAGAGCGGCAAGCTGATCCAAACCGGTACCACCAACTGGATGGCAGATGTTCTGGTGCGTGCAGGCGGTGTCCTGCTGGCTGCCGGTTATCTGCTGGAGCGTAAGCGCAAGAGCATGTTCCATAAGGCACAGCACTGAACACGTTCTTGTAGATGACGTAAAAAGGTAAAATATTAAACTGGCTTGGGGCCGCTGCACAAATTTTTGTGGGGCGGCCCCACTTTTTGCAGAAAAAGGCGCTCTTGTCCCGTATTAGGGGATGAAAGCGCTTTTGATTTTGCAAAAAAGGATGAGAACGAGAATGAAAACTTCACCACGCCGCCGGAAGCACCGGCGCAGAGCCTTCCGGCGGCTGTTCTGGCTGCTGGTGCTGGCGACCCTGCTTCTGCTGCTGTGGCCCCGGCGGGTCACGCTGGATGGGCTGAACAGTCCCCATGCCATTTTACTGCGGGCCGACAGCGGAGAGGTGCTGGCCGAAAAGGATGCCGACAGCACGATCTATCCGGCTTCCATGACCAAGATGATGACGGCTCTGCTGGCCATAGAAGCAAACCCGGACCTCGACACGCCCGTGACCCTGCCCGAGGAGATCTTTCCGGCTCTGCAGGCCCAGAATGCCTCGCTGGCGGGGTTTCAGCCCGGGGAAACGGCCACGGTGCGGGATCTGCTGTACGGGGCCATGCTGCCCTCGGGGGCCGAGTGCTGCGAAGCGCTGGCCCGGGAGGTGAGCGGCAGCGAGGAAGCCTTTGTGGCCCGGATGAACCAGAAAGCGGCAGAGCTGGGGATGACCGGCACGCATTTCTGCAACCCCACGGGCCTGCACGCCCCGGAACATGTTTCCACCGTGCGGGACATGGCCCGGCTGACGAAAGCCGCCCTGCAGAACGAGACCTTCCGCGAGCTGTTTACCACGGAACGGTATACCGTTCCGGCCACCAACTGCCACCCGCAGGGGTTCACGATGCACAGCACCCTGCTGAGCCAGCTGGACGGCACAGAGCTGCACCGTGGCCGGATTCTGGGCGGTAAGACCGGCTACACCGGGGAGGCAGGGCTCTGCCTTGCCAGTCTGGCCGAGGTGAAGGGCAGGGAATACATTCTGGTCACGGCCGGGGCAGGGGGAGACCACAGCACCGCGCCCTACCACATTGAGGATGCTGTAACGGTCTACCGCCGTGTGAGCCGGGGGGCCTGAACAGGGGAGCGGATGCGCTCCCTTTTTCTGTGCCCGGCTTTGTGGTACAATGGAACAAAACCATTCACAGAACAGGAGAACCATCATGCTCAAGGATTCACAGGTCGATCTCTGCGGCCGCACCGATTTTACCCGCACCGCGCCCCTGCTTGCCCGGGACGAGGCGTTTTCGTTTGCCTGCGCGGGCTGCGGCGGCTGCTGCCGGGGGCGGGAGGATATCGTGCTGTCGGGCTTTGACCTGTGGCGCATTGCGGCCCGCCTGCGCCTGCCGCCCCGCACCGTGGCCCGGGCGTTCTGCCGGGGAAGCATCGGGCGGGTCAGCCGCCTGCCGGTGCTGCGGCTGGCCCCGCTGAAGGAGGAGCGCGGCAACTGCCCCTTCCTCACCGGGAACCACTGCGCCATCCACGATGCCGAGCCGCTGGTCTGCGCCCTTTACCCGCTGGCGCAGGAGATCACGAAGGACGGGCAGGTATCCTACTTTTTGCAGCCCACCCAGTGCGGCGGGCAGGTCATTGCGGCAAGGGTGGGGGATTATCTGGCCCGTTACGATGTGCCCGCCCGGGAGGTCACCGATGTGCGCTGGGCACAGGTGTGCATGGAGTTGGAGGATACCGTGGAGCGGCTGGACGCTCTGTTTGAGCCGGTGTTTGCCCGGCGGATGCAGGAAAAGCTGTGGCAGGCGCTGTATTACCGGTACGACTTTGCAAAAGAGTACCGCCCCCAGCTGGAAGAAAATCTGCTCTGGCTGGACGGTGAGCTGAAAAAGCTCGAAGGGATGCAGATGCGGCACAGAGCCATCGAAAAAAGTAATAGATAAAATTACTTTGATTGATAATTCGGGCTGTTTCCCGGTTGTTTTAGAGCGGAAAGTGTGATATACTTCACGAGTGTAAAGCGGCAGCGCGATGCGACAGGCCGCTTGAATACTGGCTTTCATGCGGTGTCCTGCTGCCGCGAAAGTAGAATTGAGGGAGTAATATCATGCGTAAAATTTCTCGTCGTTCGTTCCTGTCTGCCGCTGCTGTCTGCGGCGCAGCTGCTGCCCTGACTGCCTGCGGCGGTTCCTCCAGCTCCACGGCTGCTTCTTCCACTGCTTCCTCTGCTGCGGCTTCTTCCGCAGCGGCTGATGGCCAGAAGTATACCGTTGGCATCTGCCAGCTGGTGGAGCACGCCGCTCTGGACGCTGCCACCCAGGGCTTTGAGGATGCTCTGACCGCACAGTTCGGCGAGAATGTCACCTTTGACTTCCAGAACGCCCAGAACGATTCCGCAACCTGCGCCACCATCGCCAACGGCTTTGTTTCCGCAGGCGTTGACCTGATCATGGCAAACGCTACCCCCGCCCTGCAGGCCGCACAGGCTGCCACCGACAGCATCCCCATTCTGGGCACCTCTGTCACCGAGTACGGTGTTGCTCTGGGCCTGACCGATTTCGATGGCACCGTGGGCGGCAATGTCTCCGGCACCTCTGATCTGGCTCCGCTGGACCAGCAGGCGGATATGATCACCGAGTGGCTGCCCGAGGCCACCAAGGTGGGCCTGCTCTACTGCTCTGCCGAGGCAAACAGCCAGTATCAGGTAGACGAGGTCCAGAAGTACCTGGAGGCCAAGGGCGTTACCGCCACCCAGTACGCTTTCTCTGATTCCAACGATCTGGCTTCTGTCTGCCAGAAGGCTGCCGACGAGAACGACGCGGTGTATGTCCCCACTGACAACACCTGCGCTGCCAACACCGGCATCATCGACGGCATCTGCCGCCCGGCCAAGAAGCCCGTGTTCGCCGGTGAGGAGGGCATCTGCTCCGGCTGCGGCGTGGCGACCCTGTCCATCAGCTACTACGATCTGGGCTACACCACCGGTGAGATGGCTGCCAAGGTCCTGACCGGTGAGGCCGATATCTCCACCATGCCCGTTGAGTACACCAACGTGACCAAGAAGTACAACAAGACCATCTGCGATGATCTGGGCATGACCGTTCCCGAGGGTTACGAGGCCATTGAGGAATAACAGGCGCTCTGTCTGCTTTGCAGAAAGCTCCCCTGATAGGGGCGCTGGGTCCATGCTGCAGTAACGAAGAGACTTTACAATAAAATCAGCGGAGAAGAGCGAATTTTTGCTCTTCTCCGCTTTCCCGTATCAGAAAAAAGTGTAGTTACAGGAGGAAAACGTTTTGGATATTCTTGCAAGACTTGCCAACCTGCCCGGTGCCTTGCCCGGTGCCTGTGCGCAGGGCCTCATCTGGGGCATCATGGCCATTGGTGTGTACCTGACCTACCGCATCCTGGATGTGGCTGACCTGACCGTAGACGGTTCCTTTGGCACCGGCGGCGCGGTCTGCGTTATGTGCCTGCTCTCCGGCATGAACGTCTGGGCAGCGCTCTTCATCGCCCTGCTGGCCGGTCTGGCCACCGGCCTTGTCACCGGTCTGCTCCACACCTTTATGGGCATCCCGGCCATTCTGGCTGGTATTCTGACCCAGCTGGCCCTCTACTCCATCAACCTGAAGATCATGGGCAAGGCCAACCAGTCCATCAACGTGGACAAGTACGACCTGCTGATCTCCCTGCGCTGGGTCAAGGAGCTTGCCCTGCACAACCCCATCATCATGGTCATTCTGGTCAGCGCTGTGGTCGTCGGTGTGCTGTATTGGTTCTTTGGCACCGAGCTGGGCTGCGGCATCCGCGCCACCGGTTCCAACCCCGCCATGAGCCGCGCCCAGGGTATCAACACCAGCTTCAATGTAGTGCTGGGTCTGGCTGTCTCCAACGGTCTGGTGGCCCTGTCCGGCGCGCTGCTGAGCCAGTATCAGGGCTTTGCCGATGTCAGCATGGGCCGTGGTGCCATCGTCATCGGTCTGGCCGCTGTCATCATCGGCGAGGCCCTGTTCAGCCGCATCTTCCACAACTTTGCCCTCAAGCTGGTGTCCGTTTCGCTGGGTGCCATCATCTACTACATCGTCATCCAGCTGGTGCTGACCCTCGGCTTTGATGCAAACCTGCTCAAGCTGCTGAGCGCCTCCGTGGTGGCCGTGTTCCTGGCCGTGCCCTATTGGAAGAGCAAGTACTTCGCAAAGCCCGCGGCAAAGAAGGCACAGAAGGAGGATGCAAAAAATGCTTGAGATCCAGAATGTTTCCAAGACCTTCAACGCCGGTACCGTCAACGAGAAAACGGCCCTGAACGGTCTGAACCTGAAATTGAACGAAGGTGATTTTGTCACCGTCATCGGCGGCAACGGCGCGGGCAAATCCACCATGCTGAACGCTGTGGCCGGTGTGTGGCCTGTGGACAGCGGCAAGATCATCATTGACGGCACCGACGTGACCAAACTGGGGGAGCACCAGCGCGCCGCCTACATCGGCCGCGTGTTCCAGGACCCCATGACCGGCACCGCCGCCACCATGCAGATCGAGGAGAACCTTGCCCTGGCCGCCCGGCGCGGTAAGCGCCGCGGCCTGAGGATCGGCATTACCAAGGCCGAGCGGGAGCGCTACCGTGAACTGCTGAAGAGCCTGGACCTGGGCCTGGAGGATCGCCTGACCGCCCGCGTGGGCCTGCTGTCCGGCGGTCAGCGCCAGGCACTGACCCTGCTCATGGCTACCATGAACAAGCCCAAGCTCCTGCTGCTGGATGAGCACACCGCCGCTCTGGACCCCAAGACGGCGCTCAAGGTGCTGACCCTCTCGGCCAAGATTGTGGCGGAGAACCACCTGACCACCATGATGATCACCCACAACATGAAGGATGCCATCAAGTACGGCAACCGCCTGATCATGATGCACGAGGGCCACATCATCTATGACGTGGCAGGCGAGGAAAAGAAGAACCTGCACGTCTCCGACCTGCTGGCCAAGTTCCAGATCGCGTCCGGCGGCGAGTTCGCCAACGACCGCATGATCCTTTCCTGATGCATTTCTGATATGGAAAATCCCCTCCGGTGTGTGAGTATCGGAGGGGATCTTTGCATCTTGTGCACCTTTGCAGGGTGTGCTACACTGAGAGAAAGAGGAGGTGTCTCTCGTGCGAAAAATCATCCGGCAGGCAGCTGCTGTGCTGTTGTCTGCGGCTCTGCTGCTGACGGGAACGGCTTCGGCAGCAGCCCAGATTGACCCGGTAGAGGAACGGCTTGCTGCCATGCCTCTGCAGGAAAAGGTGGGGCAGCTGTTCGTGGTGCGGGTCGAGGCACTGGACCCCAGTGGACAGTCTGATAGCACAAGGCTGACCTGGGCAGAACGGCAGGGGCTGAAAAAGTATCCGGTGGGCGGCATTGTGGTGTTTCGGCAGAATGTGAAAAGCCCGGAGCAGTTGAAAAAGCTTCTGGCAGATTTTCAGGCAGCATCCGGAACCGGTCTGTTGACCGCCGTGGACGAGGAGGGCGGCAGCGTGGCCCGGTTGGCCAATGCTTCCGGCTTTGATCTGCCCCAATACCAGAGTGCCCAGGCAGTAGGTACAACAGGGGACCCGGCCAATGCCCGTGCCATGGGGCAGATCATCGGAGGCTACCTCAAAACCTACGGCCTGAATCTTGACTTTGCTCCAGTGGCAGATGTGAACACCAATCCGGCCAATACCGTGATCGGGAACCGAGCATTTTCGTCGGACCCGGCAGTGGCGGCACAGATGGTGGCCTCCGCTGTACAAGGGTTTCACGATGCGGGCATACTCTGCACACTCAAGCATTTCCCGGGCCACGGAGATACCGCAGAGGACAGCCACTACGGCACGGCCAGCAGCACCAAGACTTGGGCAGAGATGCGGGAGACGGAGCTGAAGCCTTTTGCGGCTGGAATCGCAGCTGGGGCCGACGTAGTAATGACCGCCCACATCACCACCCCCAATGCAACGCAGGACGGCCTGCCTGCGTCGCTCTCCTACACTATGCTGACCGAGCGTCTGCGGGGGGAGCTGGGCTTTACTGGGGTCATCTGCACCGATTCGCTGTCCATGCAAGCCATTCGTGACCACTATTCTGCAGCAGAAGCGGCTGTAGCGGCGCTGAACGCCGGGGCAGATCTTCTGCTGATGCCGCCCGACCTGCCGGAAGCCTTTGACGGTGTACTGGAGGCTGTGCAGAATGGAACCATCAGTGAGGAACGCCTCAACGAGAGCGTCCGCCGCATCCTGATGCTGAAACAGAAAGCCGGGTTGGAGCTTGACACCCGCACCCCGCTGGAAAAGATGCTGGATGTGTTTCTGTAAGATTGAAGCATAATAAGAAAATCCCCTCCGGTGTGCGCGTACCGGAGGGGATCTTTGCGTATAAAGGAATGTTACCGCTTGATGTCGTAGTTCATGTTCATCAGGTTGCGGATGGAGCTGACATCATCGGTGATGTTGGCATCGCCGTGGATGGTGTGCTTGATGGCGCTGCTTGCCACGGCAAAGTTGATCATGTCCATGGCGCGGTAGTCGTGGAGCATGGCGTAGATCAGGCCGCTGGCAAAGGCATCGCCGCCGCCCACGCGGTCCAGAATATTAAAGGTGTAGAGCTTGCTCTCAAAGGTGTGGCCGTCGTACCACATAAAGGCCTTGAGGCTGTTCTCGCTGCCGCTGTGGGCATAGCGCACATGGCGGGCAATGCACTTGAGGTTGGGATAGCGGGCAATGAAATGCTGGAAGATCTCGTCCTGCTGCTCATAGCTGGGCTGCAGGGGCACGCCGTCCTTCCAGTCGCCCTTGCTGTGATCGTTGTCGTCCTTCCACAGGTGGTAGGGCTCAATGCCCAGCAGAACGTCAACGTAAGGCAGGCACTCGGTGCAGAAATCGCGGGCTTCCTCCCAGCTCCACAGGGTAGAGCGGAAGTTGCCGTCAAAGCTGACGGTCAGGCCCTTCTTTTTGGCCACCTTGAGCATATCGATGATGAGGCCGCGGCAGTTGGGGCCCAGTGCCGGGGTAATGCCGCTCAGGTGCAGCCAGTCGTAGCCGTCCAGCAGAGCGTCCAGATCGACCTGGGAGAAGTCATACTCGGTAATGGCACTGTGCTTGCGGTCGTAGATGACCTTGGAAGCGCGGATGCCGTAGCCAGTCTCCAGATAATAAGTACCCAGCCGGTTGGAGGGGGTCTCGTTGGGCTCGGTCAGGATCATGGGGGTGCAATGCACATCGTTGGAGCGCAGCCAGCGCACCGCGCTCTTGCCCAGGCTGTTGTTGGGCACTACGCTGAAGAAGGTGCTGTCCACACCCAGGTTGGCCAGGGCCAGTGCAATGTTGGCCTCGCTGCCGCCGTAGCTGGCTTCAAAGCTGGATGCCATGCGGATCTTTTCGTAGTTCGGCGGGGTCAGACGGAGCATGATCTCGCCGCAGGTGATAAATTTCTGGCCGTTGGGCTCGCTGCCGAGGATGGGATTGTAGTGTTCCATAACGCTCCTCCTAAAAAGTCGTTTCTGGGATCCATTTCATGTGAGAACACATTGTTGTATCCATTATACCGCACTGCGCACCGGATAGCAAGCAAATGCTGTTTCGGCCGAGAGAAAAAGAAAGAGAAATTTTGGTTGTTTTGACGAAAGAACCCCTCAGTCACCTGCGGTGACAGCCCCCCTAATAGTGGGGCCCTTGGCATTGCGTAAAGCCTTATGGTTTTGCCAAGGCCGCCCCTACTAGGGGCGGTGGCATCCCGCAGGGATGACGGTGGGGCTCACACCCCTGTCAGGTCAAAGCTGGGCGTATACTCTTCCTTTGCACTGCTCTTCTGCTGCATATAGCCAGAGCTGAGGCCCAGATCCATGGCGTAGTTGACCACCCGGCGGTATTCGTAGGTGGTGATGCGCCGCCCGATACCGTGGTCTGCCGCCTGATAGAAGGGGGTGTACTGGCTCATCACGCTGGGCAGGAAGCACCCGGGGTCGGCCTTGTTCCAAGCCGCCATCTGATCGAGCACGGCAAAGCTGTCGTCCACATGGCCGGGCAGGGCAAGGTGGCGCAGGATCACGCCCCGCTGCAGGATGCCCTCGCTGTCAAAAACAGGGTGTCCGGCCTGAGCCATCATGGCTTCAATGGCGGGCCTGGCCTGTGCAAAATAGTCCGGCGCGGCGGAAAGCTCTGCCGAAAGGGCAGGGGAAACATATTTCAGATCGGCCAGCCAGATGTCGATGAAGCCGCGCCAGGCGTGCACGCTCTCCACGGTCTCGTAGCCGCCGGTGTTGCAGACGATGGGCAGATGCAGCCCCTGCGCCCGGGCCAGGTCGAGGGCGGCGATGATCCAGGGCCGCCACTGCCCAGGCGTGACAAGGTTGATGTTGTGGGCTCCCTGCGCCTGCAGGTCCAGAAAGATCTCGGCCAGGCGCTCTACCGTGATCTCCTTGCCCAGTCCCTCGGCGCTGATGGGGTAGTTCTGGCAGAAGCAGCACTTGAGGGTGCAGCCGGAGAAAAACACCGTGCCGCTGCCCCGGGTGCCGCTGATGCAGGGCTCCTCCCAGAAGTGCAGGGCCGCGCGGGCCGCTTTCAGGGTGCGGCCCGCCCCGCAGAAGCCCGTCTGCCCGGCGGCCCGGTCGGCTTTGCACTGCCGGGGGCAGAGAGTACAGGCTTCCGGCACGGCAACAGAAATGGTTTTGGGCATAATATCCAAGTCCTTTGCAAAAGATTTGACAGAATTACTCTTGTTTATTATACCATTTATGATATGGAATGTGGTATACTATGATAGAATATTATATATCATGCAAAAATACTACATATCAGACGGAGGATGTCATGCGCACCGAAAACGAGGAGATCCGGGATCATTTGAAATATCTCTCCCTGCTGGCACGGGATTACCCCTCGCAGGCGGCCGCCGCCAGTGAGATCATCAGCACCCAGGCCCTGCTCAAGCTGCCCAAGGGCACCGAACATTTTATGAGCGACCTGCACGGTGAAAACGAGGCCTTTGTCCACATCCTGAACTCGGCTTCGGGTGTCATCCGGGAAAAGGTGGATATCGTGCTGGGGGAGAGTGTGCCGGAGCAGACCCGTGCCGAGCTGGCAACGCTCATCTATTATCCCAATGAGAAGCTGCCCCAGCTCAAAGCTGGGTGCGCGGATGAAGAAGCGCTTGACCACTGGTACACAGAGACCCTGCTTCAGCTCATTGATATCTGCCGGTTGGTGTCCTCCAAGCATACCCGGCAGCATGTGCGCTCCTGCCTGCCGTCCAGCTGCGGGTATATTCTGGATGAGCTGCTCCATGCCCACTTTGAGGACCACGACAAGGACCTTTATTATGGGCAGATCGTGGGAAGTATCATCGAAAATGGCCGCGCCGACCGGTTCATCGTCCGGCTGTGTGAGCTCATCAAGCGGCTGGCTGTGGACAAGCTGCACATCGTGGGTGACCTGTTTGACCGCGGCCCCCGGCCTGATATCATACTGGACCGGCTCATGCGCCACCACCATGTGGATATCCAGTGGGGCAACCATGACGTGGTCTGGATGGGTGCCGCCGCCGGAAGTCCCATCTGCGTCTGCACTGTGCTCAAAACGACACTGGCCTATCACAACCATGCCATGCTCGAGGACTGCTACGGCATCAACCTGCGGCACCTGCAGCGGATGGCCGAGCAGTTCTACGGAAATGACGACCTGACCCTCTGGATGCCCCACACCGACGCGGCGCGCGGCCCTTACACCGAGGGCATGCTCCACCGCTGTGCCGTGATGCACAAGGCCGTGACCATTCTGATGCTCAAGATGGAGTGCAAGGTCATCGACCGCAACCCGGATTTCAAGATGCAGGGTCGGGATTTCCTGCGGCACATCGATTGGGAAAAGGGAACAGTGACCCTGAACGGGCAGGCATACCCCCTGCGGGACACCAGCTTCCCCACCGTAGATCCGGCAGACCCCGCCGCCCTGAATGATGATGAGCGGCTGGTGCTCCGCAAGCTGGTGGAATCCTTCCGGCAGAGCGAGCGTTTGCAGCAGCATGTGGAATTTTTGTACGCCAAGGGCAGCGTTTACCACATCGAGAACGGCAACCTGCTCTACCACGGCGTGGTGCCCATGACCAAAAACGGCAGCTTTGCCGTGGAGCGGTTCGAGGGACACAACTACTCGGGCCGCGGCTTGATGGACTACTGTGACGAGCGGGCACGCCGCGGTTACTTTGCCCCCGAGGGCAGCGCGGCCCGGCGGAGCGGTCAGGACTTTTTGTGGTATCTGTGGTGCGGCAAGCTGTCGCCGTTGTTCGGCCGCAGCGCCATGACCACCTTTGAGCGGCTGTATATTGCCGACCCCGCCACCCACGAGGAAGTCAAGGACCCCTATTATACATGGTACAACGAAGAGGCCGCCTGCCGCCGCATCCTGGCGGAATTCGGCCTGCCCGGCACCAGCCACATCGTCAACGGCCATGTGCCGGTGCGGGAGAAGAGCGGCGAGAGCCCCATCAAGGGCGGGGGCCGTCTGGTCGTCATTGACGGCGGGTTCTGCCGCGCCTACCATGAAAAGACCGGCATTGCAGGGTATACGCTGGTGTACTCCAGCCGCACCATGTCCCTGCGGACCCATCAGCCCTTTGTCAGTGCTGAAAAGGCCGTGAACGAAAACATCGACATCGTGTCGCAGAAGAACATACTGGAAACGGAGAACCACCGCATTCTGGTGGAAGAGACGGACGAGGGCGAGAACCTGCGGGAGCGGGTACACGACCTGAAACAGCTGGTCAAGGCCTATCAGCTGGGCTGGATCAAGGAGACCTGCAGCGAGGATTGCGTCTGGTAAGGGGCGCTGATTGTAAAATTTTTGAAATAAGAAACAAAAATATAGAATATCTCCGCAGATTCTGGGCAAAACAGAAAATAATCGGGCAGGGGAAAAGGGGGCTTTGCTTTTTGCCCGAAGTTGTGTATAATAAGATAGTTGTATCGTGAGGGTGTGTACCCAGCGGTGCGCGGAGAGATCAAGCAAGAACCCTGAGTGGCCCTGCCGCTGGCGGGCCTGCGACAAGGAGATTATAAAATTGGAAAAGTTTGTTATTACGGGCGGCAAGCCCCTGCATGGCGAAGTTACCATTTCCGGTGCAAAAAATGCGGCTGTGGGCATTCTGCCTGCCACCATTCTGGCGGCAGATGTCTGTGTGATCGAAAACCTGCCGGACATCAGTGATGTGGCAGTCAGCCTGAAGATCCTGAGCACCCTGGGTGCCAGCATCAAGATGCTGAACCGCAATACCTACGAGATCGACACCACCCACCTGAACAGCACCAACGTCCCGGACGATCTGTCCCGCCAGATGCGTGCCAGCTACTACTTCCTGGGTGCGCTGCTCTCCCGCTTTGGCAAGGCACAGGTGGCCATGCCCGGCGGCTGCAATCTGGGCC
>ULRH01057682.1_pt1 | contig 15003 bp, 16 predicted proteins | sample 1955271 | NCBI WGS metagenome assembly ULRH01 (sample SAMEA4835677, study PRJEB28245) | human gut metagenome | biome: gut microbiome; material: fecal sample | place: Denmark | collected 2008 | reverse complement strand
AGTAAGTTTTATTCTCCAGTGTTAAGTTGTACGGCTCACGCCGACCCACAGCCCCACAAGCGCGCCAAACGGCGGGCTTGCGGAGTTCATCGCGTCCGTGTGCGATGCGGAGCATCCGCCCCTCACAGGGCGCGTCTGGGCGAAATGTGGGAGTGAATCAGAACTGATTCACTTTTACGCCTCATCCTCTGAATAGTGAATCAGATTTGATTCATTACAACAAAAATGATAAAATATTTTGTGTGGGCGGCCCTCGCGCAAGTAAACAAAGGTTACTTGCAAATAGGATTTTTAGCATAATAGGCTACTATATAGCCCTTCTTGGGTTGCATCATGGATTTCATATAGGAACCTCCTTGCCTAAATTTACATCATATCTGTTGTATTGATAATACACCTCCGCGGTATTCTTGTCAATGATTTTACATATATGTTATTAAATTGTTGATTTTTCTCTCTAATGTGGTATAATGACAGCATAAAATAACGAACGAGGTCATCCCATGAAAATCGGAGAAAAAATCAAGCGCGTCCGGCTGCATCGTCACATGAAGCAGCGTGAATTAGGTGAACTGGTTGGTTTTACGGATGGTGCTGCCAACCGTATCGCACAGTATGAATCCGGGTTTCGCGTTCCGAAAGAGGATATGGTAAAAAAAATAGCAGACGCACTCCATGTAAAAGAGTGCGCACTGCTTGAACCGGATACCGGCAACCTTGGCGGCATAATGGAAACTTTATTCTGGCTTGACGAGGATATGCCGGATGTGCTTAGATTTTCTCTATCCTCGCCAATTGACAAAAATCAGATAGCTGCAAATGCAGCCACAGCACCTGTCATCCAGACAAACGCTAAAACATCTCCTTTCGGCGCACAGCCCGCTATGCTTTGGTCTGAGAACGATCTTCTGAATTACCTGTTTAAGTCCTTTGCCGCCATGCAAGATGCCTACCACACCGGGAAAATTTCCCGCGACAAATATTTTGAATGGAAGTTGCAGTGGTCCTATGATTCGGCTCTGCCGATTTCTGCTTCGCCAAAAGAAGCTGAAAAGCTATTAGGGTATAATAAATAATTTCAAAAAACTCGCAGCAGCGGGATACTTTCGTATCCACAACTACTACGAGTCCCTGTACTTATGCGGTGGAACTGCCGTGTACCGGTCGGTATGCACGGTGGCGTGAGAGGTCGGCTCTCCATTTGCGAGAATATTCTATTCGACTGCGGCATCAGACAGGCTCTGCAAAACCTGCCCAATATCTGCATTGATGCAGACGGACTGCCGCTCAATTTCCTGCGGACAAACCGCCTGCCTTTGGTTGATGCAGATGTAGGTGGCGTTTGGGTTCTTGGCTGTCATCTGCCAGAACGGGTATTTGATGATAACGGGCGTATTGTACCCAACGCCCAATTCCAGAAAGAGGATTTTTTGCCCTGCGCGGGTCTGGAGAAAGTTTTCATACCGTTCCGCTGCTCTGTGCCAGCCTTTGTCCTCCACGAAGGTATCATCGCTGCGCAGGTTCATGGTCAAAGGCTTCCCGCAGTGGGGACAGGTCGGAAGAAGCTCGGTCGGTATTTTCATATCCTCCTGTCGCTTGACCATCTCCCGAATGACCGCCTCATTATCAAAGGTCTCCTGACAGCACGGCTCACTGCACTGGAACAGACCATAATCGCCCTGCGTGTAGAACAGGCGCTTTTTATCAAAGCCAGCTTTCTGAAAGCAGTGGTCAACATTCGTGGTGATGACAAAATAATCTTTGTCCTGTACCAGCTTCAAAAGATCATTGTAGACCGGTTTTGGAGCATCCATATAGCGGTTGATGTAAATGTACCGGCTCCAATACGCCCAATGCTCCTCCGGTGTGGCAAACGGATAAAAGCCGCCGGAATACATATCCTTGATACCGTACTTTGCCGCAAAATCGGAAAAGTATTTTTCAAACCGTTCGCCGTTGTAGGTAAAACCCGCCGCCGTAGACAGACCGGAACCCACACCGATGACCACGGCATCACAGTCCCGTAATGCTGCTTTCAGCCGTTCAAGCGGCTCCGAGCAGCTTTGCGTAGATAGCTTTGTCCAAATCCTTGAAAACATTGAAAATCACCTTCTTTACACTGGGTTGCTTTTTGAGAAATTCTTTGACTGTCGCTACGGCAATCTCTGCCGCTAAGTCATTGGGGAAATGAAACTCTCCTGTGGAAACGCAGCAGAACGCCACACTTTCCAAGCCATTTTCCGCTGCCAGCGCCAAGCAGGAGCGGTAGCAGGAAGCCAACAGCTCTTTGTCGGCTTTGGTCACACGCCCATCAATGATGGGTCCAACCGTATGCAGCACATAGCGGCAGGGCAGATTGAACGCGGGCGTGATTTTTGCACGCCCGGTCGGTTCGGGATAGCCCTGCTGTTCCATCAATTCAGCACAGGCAAGGCGCAGCTCCACGCCCGCAAAAGTATGAATGGCGTTATCAATACAGCGATGGTTCGGGATATAGCAGCCGGTCATACCGCTGTTGGCGGCGTTGACGATGGCATCGCATTGCAGCGTGGTAATATCGCCCTGCCAAAGGTACAGCCCAGGCTGAATGGGAGTAAGGTCAGCCACATCGGTGATACCTTTTGCTGCGTTTTCACCTTGCAGATAGGTGTCCTGTATTTTCAAAAAATCTGCATCTGCGTGCTGCGGCGCACGAAGATTCATCAGCCCTCGTAAAAGCTGACGCTGACTGTTTGTATCGGCCGGGATACCCAAATCCCGATATGCCGGATTTTCCTTCAAAAGCGACTGAATCAAAAACAGCCTTTTCTCGCTCTGGTTCATAGTCAAACTCTCTTTTCGATCACCTGCTTGGGGCAGGTTTCCGCACACCGCCCGCAGTGCAAGCAATGGTGTTGGTCAATCACCACAGGCTTCTTGGTAATGTCGATGCACTTCTGCGGGCAGACGGAATAGCACAGCTTGCAGCCGATGCAGCCCTCGCCCACATAGTAACCCAGTGCTTCCCGTGTAGCCTTGCCGATGGAGAAACTATCCCGGACGATGTGCGCTGGGTCGCTGATGTCAAAATACTCGCCGTCCGCTTCGTACAGGTAAAACACCTCTAACGCACTGCGGGTATCGCCGGGATAGATGGACTGCATATAGGTATTTTTCTCGAAGATCTCATCCAGCTTTTCGCTGCCGATGTTTTTGATCTTACCCCGCAGGGAGATTGAGATTTTGTTCTTAGTGGCAGACAGGGCAATGTAGCCTTGCTCCATGAGTTGGGCATAGAAGGCCTTTCCTTTGGCGGTGAGAAAATACACGCTCTGCTCGTCACTGAGCATCATGTCGATGACACGGGTCTGGGGATGTCCGTCTGCGCCGATGGTGGCAATGGTGGTGGAGTGGATATCTTCCACCAGTAATTTCAAATAATCTTGTTTCGTCATAACGTCAACGCCCTTTCAGAACTGGCGCAAGCCGTTTATAGGTCAGCATGGTAAAGCCGCCGATGACAAGTCCTTTCAGAATGTTGAAGGGCAAGGCATTGAACAGCACAATGTCCAGCTTTGTGTGGATGAAGGGCAGGAACGCACCGAAAGAGGCGATCAGCTGATCCAGCGGCATGAAGGTTTCAAACAGGGGCAACAGTATGAAGTAGTTCGCCAGCGCTGCGGCAATGCCCATCGCAAGGCTGGCAGCGACACAGGCAAGCAGCGCCGTTTTCTTGGTTTTGCGGTGTTTATAAATAACCCCGGCAGTGACTACATAAGAAGCGCCCATCAGAAAGTTGGCGATCTCTCCGATGCCTCCGGTGGAGGTGGTCAGAAGCTGCAAGGTGTTTTTGACAAGTTCAATAAGCAGACCGGAGATCGGTCCGAAGGCAAAGGCACCGATCAGTGCCGGGAAGTCTGACAGGTCCATCCTTGCAAAGGACGGAGACAGCGGCACAGGAAATTCCACAAAGGCAAGCACATACGCCATTGCGGAAAGCAGTGCGGTCATTGTGATGGTATGGATATTGAGGGCGGCAGCTCTTTTCGGCTGCTGCATGGTAACGGTGCGATTCATAATGCTCCTATCTTGAGGATATGCTTGGATTTGAAACAGCCCCACAGGACGGGTTTTCCTGCGGGGCTGCTTCCTCATATCTTCTTTCATCCGGACTATACCGTCGGTTACGGAGTTTCACCGCATCGGGCGCTTTTGCGCTTCGCAGACTTTACTGCCGGTCAGGAATTTCACCTTGCCCCGAAGATGTTGAATTGAGAGTTTCTTAGAACTCGTAGGGAGGATTGCCGGAGAAGTCAGCGATAACGCCGTGAGCATTATCCAGATAGAACACCTCAAAGATGGGGTTGGTAGCCTCGCCGTACTGACCCTTCACGATGGGGTTTTGGATGCACATTTCCTTGGCAGCCATATTATTCTCGAACACAGCCTTGCCATGCAGACGGATCCATGCATATTCCGGGCTGGAAACGGAGATCTCCACCTCCGGGTTTTCCTGCATATCCTTGTAGACGTCCTTCTGGTTGTTGGTGCAGAACCACAGCTTGCCGTCCCGTTCGCCGGCGAACATAAACGGGCGGCACTTTGCCTTGCCGTCACGACCGACGGTAGCCAGATACTGCACAGGGTTGGCATTCAGAAATTCTACGACTTTGTTCATGATAAGTACCTCCGTAATTTGTTGTTTTCTCTTGATGGTTTTATTGTAATGCGATTTGTACGGCTTGTGAAGTACGCACATTATTGTGGTATGGTTACCTCCGTGTAACCATCAGAACTTTCCGTTCTGATTCTGCCAGGTGGACTGGTCTGCGATGGTCTCCATCACATCCCAATGCTCGGCAATCTTGCCGTTCTCCACGCGCCACAGGTCATAGTAGCTGGTGGGCGTACCGCCAAAGGTGCCTTCGCTGACGGCAAGGACGAAATTGCCCTGCGCCAGAACCATGTGAACATCATCGTACACCATGGAAATACCCTGCTCCGCCAGAGCACCCAGCGCGGCATTCAGACCGGACACGCCATCGGCAATACCGCTGTTGTGCTGGATATAATTGTCACCGTCAAAGTAATCCGGGGTCTTGTCCGGATTCTTGCCCTGCATGACATCATAGAGGAAATTCTTGACCAGCTCGCGGTTTTCCTCGGTCTTGTCCAGATCCGTGATTTCCATCATGCCATCCGTCTGGGTGTGACCGGAGGGATTCGGCTCGGCCAGTGCTGCCAGATTGTCCCAATGCTCAGCGATCTTGCCGTTTTCGTCAAAGCGGAAGATGTCAAAGGCGACCTGCTCACCGGCACCGGAGAAATTGTACACCGTCTGCAAGAACACCTTGTCGCCGCCCTCAAAAGCACGGATGTTGTTCACCGTGGTTTTTACATCAGCGGATGCAAGATATTCTACAGAGCCGACGAAGGCATCCGCACCGGTGCCGTATGCCAGATTGTGCTGGATGTAACCATCCGCCAACAGGCTGCGGGCAGTGTCCGTATCGCCGGTGGCAAAGGTATTGATGAGCGCCAGCGCCTTTTCGGTCTGGCTCTGTTCCTGCCGGGCAGGGGCAGTCTGCCGGGTGCTTTCAGCGGGAGTTTTGGCAGCAGCGTCCTTGGAGCCGCAACCGGTGAGAGCCGTGCCGAGCATGGCAAGAACCATCGTGAGAGAAAGAATTTTTTTCATTTTGAGTAACCTCCTTGGTGTTTGGGCTTGCTTTCGTTCGCCTCTGGCATTATAATAATACCGTAGCTCCCATTTGTATAGTAAGCACAATATTGTGCCGTAGTTGCCAAATAGAAACTAATGGATAGTTACCGGAAAGAAACGATTGCGCCGTTGTCAGGTTTTTCGGCAATTTGGCGCTTGAAAAAATTTTTGGAGAGATTGAAATGATCGAAGCAAAAGCAAAGAACGAACTTCCTGCCTGCCCCGTGGAGACCACGCTGACCCTCATCGGGGACAAGTGGAAGGTGTTGATCCTGCGTGATCTGATGCCGGGAACGAAGCGCTTCGGGGAACTGAAAAAATCCGTTGGCAATGTGTCCCAAAAGGTCTTGACCGCCCAGCTCCGGGCAATGGAGGAAAGCGGACTGGTAAACCGCAAGGTCTACGCCGAAGTCCCGCCGAGAGTCGAATATTCGCTGACGGAACTCGGCAAGAGCCTGAAGCCCATTCTGGATTCCATGTGGGCATGGGGCGAAGCATATAAGGCCAAAATCGAGTAGGAGACTCTCTTAACTAAAGAGCCGACCTCTCACACCACCGTGCGTACCGACCGGTACACGGCGGTTCAACCGCATGAGTGCAAGGACTCGTAGTAGTTGAGGATACAGATAATTGGTTTTATCTTTCATTGTCACAACCTCCTTGTACCTATATTATAAAGTGGAGTAGAGATAAGCTCCAATGTGTAATAGGTTTGTCCTATGCTACATTGGGAATAGCGGCGTAGATGTTGATTGTTCGCTCATTGCCACGCTGTACCACAGTTGGATGTTCGGAAAATTCCACTTGATTATTCTCACCATACCTTAATACCTTGTCCGATGTTTTTAAGCTATGTACCCAGAACCCTCTAAAGCAGGGGGTTCTAAGAGAATTTGTGTTTTGGAACATTTCCGATGCTTCTCTGGGTCTGATTTTAAAAAAATAATACCCTTCACAAATATTTAATAGTGAAGGGTATCTAAAACATTTAATCTGCTACATCTAATAGGAATCCATATCTTCCATTATTTTTTTCTTTTGTGAAATGAATTATATTTGCATCTTTATAGTTAATCTCTGGTATCTCGTTTTCAATTACAATTGTCTGTATTCCTTTTTGGTTATCAACAATATTTTCAAATAAAGTATTTCTCATAGTTTCTGATGGCTTTTTTGCTTCCTTTTCTTTAAGCGATAAGATAGGAGAATCCAATACAAGGAAATCAGGAGAATACTTTGCTTTGCTCTCCATGTATCTTGATAGAACAATAGCTACTACCGAATTGAAATATGCATTATAACCTTTTCCATTTGAACTTTTCTTTTTCCCGTTTATAACAATGTCCATATCAGCTTTGTCGAATATTACTGAAAGCAAATTATCATAATTACAATTTTCAAGAAACGATTTAATACCATTACTTAACTCGTTAATAAAACTATAATCAAGATGTTCTTTCACCTTGAACTTTAGTTCACTTTCTTCATCTGTGTCATTTTCAATCATATCAGCGGTCTTTTGCTCTGATAATTTCTTGAGAATATCTATTTCTTTTTGACATCCAATCGCATCTTTGTAGGCTGATAGTTTTTCTTTTAGATTAAACACCTGTGGCTTTAGCTCTTTTTCGATAAGTTCTTCAATTGATTTCTTTTTTGCCATCAGTGTACCAATTTCTTGTTCTAAACTGAGTTTTTCAGAACGTAGCTCTTTAGAAGCACTTTCCAAATCTTTTGCTTGTAATTTTATTTTTTTATAATCTGATTTTGCAGCATCAATATAGTTTTGATTTTTTTTAACAACTACTTCGCCATCACAAAACGGGCAATGAGTTGAAAAAAAAGCGTTTAAGTTCGCTTCGCCATCAACAATAAAATTAAGTCGTTTTAAATCTGCATCATACTGAGTAGTCAGTTCATCATACCTATTTAATAGCACATTGCATTCTGATAAATTCTCATTTTTCTCATATAATTGGGCAAGAATTTTTTGATTTTCTTCAATAGAACTATTTATTCGTTTCTCATTCGTGGAGATTTCCGCCATAATTTTTTCAATTTCTACAGCAATATCTATATTGGGATTTTCCTTTAATTGAGCCAGTAATTCTTGATTTCGTTCCGATAACCTAAACAATTCTTTATTTATATACGCTTTTACAGCATTCTTTTTTGCTTCTTTGATTTCCTTAGCGTCTTTAGTCTCCGTATCTGCAAAATTTTGACCAGATAAAAGAAAAATCAAGGATGCAATTACAGCTGTATTTGATGTATCTCTACCAGATAGTATAGCTGAATACTCAGAAATAATTTTTGTTTCTGTAAGCATAAACATGTGGCTAAAGGTTCGCCAAGACAATATCTGCTTCTTATAATTTTCATTACTGATAACCAAATGCAAATCATTGATACCAATTAACGATAGCCATACGGAATTTATAGTTTTATCATAATTGGTTCTACTTGCTTTAGTAGCATATTTTCCTGAGGGGACATTATTATCGTTACTACTAACTTCAATTTTGTTTTCCCCGATTTTTCGACTCATTGTTATCGTACCGCATTGAGTCCTCACGATTATTTTTATATATTGATAACCTGTTGAAATATCAATCGGCTCCCGTTCTGAACCAAACATATAATCGATACATTTAACAATATATGTTTTTCCTGTATTTGATGGACCATATATAATGTTCACACCGTTCGATAACTCAATAATCGAATCCGTCTTTCCTGAACCTGTGACGATTATTTTTTCAATATAGAAACTCATGATTTTTCACCTCTCAACATAGCTATTGCATATTTATTTATACAATGGGTTAATTTTCTATCGGAATAGTCAAGAAACAACACATTAGCTTTTCTTACAATTTCAATAAAATCTTCTGCATATTTATCATTAAGAGATTTACAAAAAGAAACTCCTTCTTTTGATATACTATAATTAAAACCACTTTTATTGCAATGTGGAGTGATGTAACCTCTTAATACAAGTTCTTTTATTGCCTGGGATACGATTTCTCGCTTTGATGTATACTCACTAAATCTATAATCGTTATCTCCGTGCAAATTATATTCTGATACTCCAAAATCTTTCCCATATATTGCTATAAAATCCAAAGCAGTGATTCGGTCACTAGATAATCTGGTCTGTACCGTATTCAAAATTATCAGTATTCTTAAGGATACTTCAAATGAAGTGTTAAAAATGTTATTCATTCTTCATTCACCCACCTCAATTTATTATCATTAACTAGCATATGGCAAACTCCCTTTCGTTCGCTATTTCCTATGCAATGCAGTTTGCTATCCAACATAGATTTGGATGTATTAGTTACAGCTGCTTGCTTTAAATCTTCTACCAAGCGTTTATACCCGCTATCGTATTCTTGCTCATGCGTATCAATTATTCCATTGTATATTTCTTCTTTCAATACATCAAATTGTTGAGAATCGGTCAAGGTATCTCTAACAAACCTGCGTATCGTTTCGGCAGAATAATAATCTTTTCTTTGTCTGTTTAAATGCTTAAAGTAGGAACCATATGCTTCTAAAGATTTTATAGTATCAATTTTAATATTCAATTCGTCCGAATATGCTTCTAACAAAGCAGAAATATAAGGCATCTCTTCACTCTCAACCGTGTCAGTTGGCGTTAGTGTCGTAGGAAGGCTGAGTCTACGTCCTCCAAAGCGAATATTACCATATATCGTATCTAAATATTCATCTACAACCTGTGCAATAGGATATGTTTTAATTATTGTAAAATCAAAAGACTTTATATAATCCAAAAATGACTTATCTAATGGAACTTCTTTGGTTTTGGTAATTTTTGTTTTACAGTATGTATCCCAATTCTTTATAAGGCTGGTTAGAAGGTCGGATGGCTTATCTATCAAGTCTTGCAGTGAAGAGCCTACATCGTTTGAAGCAATAATAAAATACTCCTTTGGTATGGGGATTTCTTTTTTATATGTATAATAACAGAGTTTACCTAATTCCAAATAATAATTCGTTGGAGCAAGTCCCGTATTGTAATGCTTGCATTGATAATAATCTACAGTACCATCACTATAATAACCAACAACATCTCGACCCTTATCTCCAGCACCTCCAATTCTTTTAATTGAGGAATACTTCGACTTTTTGCAGCCAAATAACCATTCCAATGTGAATTGCTCAAAAGAATCTTCATCCATAATATGAACTTTATCAATAGGTGCGATATTAGTATCCGTTCCATACAATTCGATGTCTATATGAGGTTTATCTAATTGAACAAATGATAACATATCCTCACCTCCATCCCTTTACTTTAGTGTCCCATATGTTTTGCCACTCTTTCTCATTCACTATCGCATCAAACACAGGCTCAAGAAAGGTCTGGATTTCCGTAATGACGAATGAAAACTCAAGCGTATTATCTTTTATGGTTTTCAAAAAGAATTTCCAACGCTTCTGCATATCCTCATCATCGGCAAGTGCAACAACATGCTTAAAGCTATCTCTGTCATAGGGAGTACCACGCCGCTGTAAGGTTTCAAATATAGCTGCCTGCAATTTTTCACCCTCAAAATCGAATGTCCTTGAAAGATAATAAATATCGTAAAAATCTTTCATTCTACCTGTCAGTTCAAAGCGTTGCAGTATGGCATCAAATTTTTCGGCAATGGTGCTTTCAAGGGAATAAGTTTTAATTACGGGTGCTTCAAAGTCTGGAAGCTGCGTGTTGATTGTGCGTTCTTCGGCACGGGGGACTATAATATCACCCACACCTATGTCAACATTGAACGGCACACGCACGTTTTTTATTTGAGCAATAATCTGTGTACTGATACCGTGATATTTTCTTTGCGGAGAAATTTCCTCAAAACCTTTTGCTCGCATTTCTATATAATCGTTACCTGTCGGTGTGTCGATGATTTTACAAATCAAATCTTTTACATCATCTATTGAATTAGAGTATCCACGGAGCAGGAAATCGACATCAATTGTTGCTCTACTTTCAAAATTAGTTAAGGTATAAATGAACAATCCACCTTTGAGTATTAGCGTATCCTCACACCCAGATTTTGATAGCTTTCTCAAAAATTCTTCCTGCACAAAAAGCTGCAAGCATTGCTGATAGCTGATACTGGAAGCTTTTGCTTTATTTCTCAGCTTTGCCAGAACGGAAGCTGCAATATCTGCCATTACAACCACACTCCAATCAATTCTTTAACCTTTTTCTGCACACGCAGTTTTTTGGCATACATCATAAGGTTTGGTATATTCTTTTTCGGGTCATTAACATACCCTTGTATTGCTTTATTGAAAATTTCTTTATCCATTTTACTCATATTTTTCAGGACATCACAAATTGTTCGGTCACGGTCATAAATTCGCACTTTTGTAAAATCAATCTCACCTGTTGTTTCACCAATCGTAACCAAATCGGACTCAAGGCGATATACTTTAATGAATGGATACTCTATATTGGTTCGTAATTTTGAAACATTCCTGTCTATGGCAAAATTCCACTCAGCGGGGTTTCTATCGCTGTATTCATAATAGAATAGAGCAGTTTCCATACAAAGAATAGCATCGGGAAACAAACTATTAATGATAACTATTTCTTTGGCTTCGCCGTTTTCAATCCAGTGATAATAACCTCGTCTTATTCTTTCAATAAAACCCTCATCTAAAAGTTGTTTAATGTCTGCATAGTATAGCTTAGCTTCAAGAAGCTCGGCAGTAGTCATTACATAGTGATGCCGATTGAACAGCTTTCTCACATTTTTAATATCATTTTCACGAAGCATTTGTCCACCTCTATTTAATTGCCTCAATTTTTTTATTGGTTGGGTACTTTACTATATTATATGCAATTTCCATATAGAAAGTCAATAGTAAACTACCCACTTAAAAATAAACGAGTGGGCAGTTTACTATAATAGAAATATGCGATATTTCCGATGCTTCTCTGGGGTAAAAAAATAAGCGTACCACTATTTCTAATGATACGCTTATCGTATTTAACTGTTAATCAAGGTCTATGAATACCCTTACAGTGGTATCTCTCCACGGATTTTTCCTTACATACTGTCCGTTAGCCTTTCGATAGGCTGCTACCTGCTCGAAACTAAGCGGCAATTCAAAGGGAAGAGAACTCCTACCTATTTGCGATAGCTGCCTGTACGGTGTAGTAAGCTGTAAGTGGACCCACACCGAGGATGGCACGGTTACGGCAGAAATCGTCATCCCACCCAACACCACGGCTGATTTTCACGGAGAAACGTTGCAGCCGGGATGCTATGAAAGGACTTTGTGACGAAAGAAAAGTCTTTAAACCGTTCCGAAAATTTCTGCACATTACTATAAGAGGAAAACGATATCAAAGAAAGGGCTAAGAGTCAACTTTTATTGTACCGTGCCGCTTTTCCGTCCAGTTGAAAAGTTGACCACCATTTGACCACTACTACGTAGAGACACTGTAAAACGCCTGAAAAGCCCGTTGTGACAACCAACAACGGGCTTTTTCCTGTTTTGGGAGCCGCTGTGCAGAACCAACAAAATTTACGTTTCATCGACGGTCTATACCGTCCTGTCGTAGTTCTCCGACCCGGAAGGCCAGAGGTTCGAATCCTCCCGGTCGCACCAAGAGCAGCACCTTATGGGGTGCTGCTCTTTTTGTTTTGCACGGATTTTATGGGCCAGTAAAAGAGGGGGATTCGAACAGCCCGTGCCCCGCGCTCTGCGTCCCGCGAGGCGGAAACGCCCCGGTGGGGCGTTTCTAGGGCGCGGCTTGGCGAATCCCTTCGGTCGTGCCAAAAAGCGCATTGCAATGTACTTTTGCAATGCGCTTTTTGTCTTAATGTTATTCTGGTTTTAGAATAATTTTAGCAGCATATCTTCTGCGGCATCAGTGTATTGCCCTTTTGCCAGTTGATCATTTCTCAACTGATTTATGGTGCTTCGCATAAGGAAAATTTCTTCTGCGTAGAAACTTTCTTTTTTATCGGCTGGGAGAGAATTGATTTTCAGTATCAGTCGCCCCGTTTTTTCTGTGTTATGCCCAAGCGCTTTTTCACGGTAATAATAAGGTGCAAGCGCTTTCAACAGGATACTTTTGTTCGCACGGGTCAATTTGATTTTTCTCATAATCCAATCGCCTTTCCGAGTTTCTCTTGTGCCTTGCGCTTGTTCTTGTCAAAGGCGTGGGCGTAAATATCCAGCGTCGTGCTGGCCTGTGCATGGCCTAACAAGCTGGCAACTGTTCTTACATCTACACCCTGTGCAATCATCAAGCTGGCATTGGTGTGCCGTAGGCTGTGTACGCTCAAATCCAACGGTAGGTTATTTGCTTTCAATATCAGCTTAAAGCGATAGGTAAATGTGCAAGGATTCATCGGCTTGCCGTTAGGCTGGCGGAACAGGTAGTCATCCTCGTCAACGGTTTCGTTCGCGGTTTGCTGCCTATCCCACTCGCATTCTTTCCGCCACGCCTTGAGTAGCTGGCACATTTCTTTACTCAAATACACCATGCGGTCACCGCTGCTGGTCTTGGGGTCCTTAGTGATTGATTCTTGGTGACTAAGTTTGACTACACCGCGCTGTACATGGATGGTACGCTTTCGCCAGTTAATGTCACTCCATTTCAGCCCACAGGCTTCCCCACGCCGCAGCCCGGTTGCCAGTACCAGCTTGAAGTATGTTTCGTATTTCATACTCTGACATTCAAATGCAGTAATCAACTTTTTAACCGTTTCCTCATCAGCTACGGGACGTTCTTTCTTCTGCCCTTTCGGCTTGTAGCATCTCCATGCAGGATTGTGAGTAAGGTATCCCTCGTCCACAGCCGCCGATAGGATGCCGCACAGCGTGTTGTGTAAACCTTCGACTGACTTCTCGGATAGATTCCCTCTGCCGTCCAAACGCGGGCTGTGCCGCATTTCTTCGTAAAAATCTCGGATGACTTCCTTGCGCAAATCCGTCAGTTTATAGTTGCCCAGCGCCGGCAATATGCGCCGAACATCCTGCAAATCTCGTTGGTATGTAGAGGCCGCCAGCTTCTTCGGTCCTATGTCAGCCGCCCAATGCTCAATGTACTTTGCCAGCGTGATGCTACGGTTGATGGGTTCAGGCGTATGCTGTACCTCATGTTCAAATAGAATTGCCTGTCCCTTTACCCATTTCTCGGCTTGTTTCGGAGTATACTCTTTAGGTGGCTTGACCGTTTTCTGTACAGATTTCAGCCTGTTGCCCTCGTAATCGTACCCACGGGATACCACAATCAAATAGCTGTTGCTGCCGCGTTTTCTGATAGATGCCATGTTTTGCACGCTCCTTTGTATGTTTTATTGACCTGCGGTACTACAAAGCATATCGACAACTGCGACAGAAAGCTATCACCACACCCAACAATCTTTCGTCCAAAATTCTACCTATTACTGACAAAACGGCACCGCCATCTCTGACGGTGCCGCCTGTTATTTAACCTGCTTTCTTAGGTTTTCTATTCCTATTTTTCATAAATGCAACATAGCACGGATTTTGGTTGTTCAGCAAATCTTGCATCAGGTTTGCGGCCTGCTGTTTCGCCACGTCCTGCGGGTGGCAGTAGGTGCGTTCCAAGAACGCCGTATCCGCATGACCCAGCAGGGATGCCGCCACCTGTTTGCTGGTGCCTTCCTGCATCAGATAGGTTGCGTAGAAATGCCGCAGAGTGTGCAGGTGATAATCTTCCGATAGCCCACACTTTTTATATAACTTGCGCAGATGCCGTGTAAAAGAATCCGGGTGCGGCACATGACCATCGGGGTCTGTAAAAATCGGCTGCTCTCTATCCGGAACGCCGCTATGCAGCACCTGCTGCTGTCGCAGCGCCATCAGAAGCTCCCATATCCCCAGCGGAATGGTTACAATCCGTTCCCGATGGCTCTTGGTGTCGCTCTCAACAATCTGCCCGGATGCGCAGCTGCGGGAACGGCGGACGATCAGTTCACAAGCACCCGTTATGTCCCGCCATTGCAGGGCACACAGCTCCCCACGCCGCAATCCGGTCGTGATTGCCAGTGTGTAGTACGCCCGATACAGAATCGATTCGTTCTGAATTGCCCGCATCAGTTTACCCATTTCATATTTCTGCGGAATATGCTGCACCTCCTTCTCAAAATGTTTCTTGCGGACGCGGTGCGCCGGATTGAATGGAATGATGTCATTTTTCTTGGCATCTTCCAGCACCGAAGAAACCGTTTCGAGGTATTTCTGCACCGTTGTTTCCTTGATGCAATTTCCACCACGCCCCGGGCGCTTGCGCA
>ULRH01049100.1_pt1 | contig 15009 bp, 10 predicted proteins | sample 1955271 | NCBI WGS metagenome assembly ULRH01 (sample SAMEA4835677, study PRJEB28245) | human gut metagenome | biome: gut microbiome; material: fecal sample | place: Denmark | collected 2008 | reverse complement strand
TCAGCCGATGGCGCCGCAGCCGCAGAAGGCGCCACCGAGGGCGCCGTGGCGTCGGTGGCTCAGGGCCCGCAGGGGGCTTCGGTGGCCGTACCGTTGGGCGGCATGGCCTTTGTGCAGCCGCAACCACAGGTCACCCCCGAGATGGAGGAGGCCGCAAAAGAGATGGAGGAGGCCACCGCCAACTACATCGACGAGCTGCGCAACCTCACGGAGATGCTCGCCAAGGTGTCGGAACAGAGCCAGCGGCTCACCCGCGACTCCGAGGAGATGGAAAACCTCAACCGCACCCTCACCGGAATATGCAAGGTTTACGAGATGCAACTCAAGGGCGCGAGCGCACAGATTGGCACCATCGACCAAATCAACGAGCAGTCGCGCCGCATGGCAGAGCAGATAGCCGAGCTCAACGCCATCTACTCGCGCATGATAGAAGCCATGACTGTCAACATGAAGGCAGCCGCGCCGCTCAAGGACTGACGGCCGGCGGCGAGCGTGCCGAGGCATTTTTGTTTACATGGGAGGCCCCTGCCGTGACGCGGCGGCCGCCCGATTGGAAAATATAACGATATGGCAATAAAGAAAAGACCTGTTTCCCCGCGCCAGAAGATGATAAACCTTATGTATGTCGTCCTTATGGCCATGCTCGCCTTGAACGTCTCGACAGAGGTGCTCAACGGCTTTTCCATCGTGGAGGAGAGCCTGAGCCGCACAACGGCCAACTCCGCGAAGGAGAACCAGGTCATATACGATGATTTCAGCGAGCAGCTCAAGGCCAACCCGGCTAAGGTGAAGGCATGGTTCGACAAGGCCCAGGCCGTCAGGCGCATGAGCGATTCGCTGTATAACTTTGCTGACGAACTGAAGGTGGCCATAGTGAAAGAGGCCGACGGCGAAGACGGAGATGTGAAGAACATCGTGGGCAAGGAAGACCTCGAGGCAGCCAACCAAGTGATGCTTGCCCCCGGGCGCGGGCGCGGCCGCAAGCTCTACGACGCCATCAACTCGTTCCGCGAGCGCATCCTGGCCATGGTTACCGACCCCACGCAGAAGGCCATCATCAGCAGCAACCTGTCTACCGACGTGCCCCGCAACATACAGACCATGGGCAAGAACTGGCAGGAGTACATGTTTGAAGACATGCCCGTGGCCGCGGCCGTCACGCTCTTGTCGAAGCTCCAGAGCGATGTGCGCTACGCAGAGGGCGAAGTTTTGCACACGCTCGTGTCGAACATCGACCTGAAGGACATACGTGTCAACTCGCTAAATGCCTTCGTTATACCCAACTCGCAGACCATCGTGCGGGGCGACAAGTTCTCGGCTCACATCGTAATGGCCGCCGTCGACACCACCCAGGTGCCCGAGATATACATCGGCAACCGCAAGATGAACCTCAAGGACGGCCTTTACGAGACGGTATGCTCGCGTACCGGCGACTTCACCCTGGCCGGATACATCGAGATGCTCAACGGCAACGGAGAGCGCGTGCGCCGCGATTTTAGCCAGAAATACACCGTTGTCGACCCCAGCGCCACCGTCTCGGCCGACCTCATGAACATGCTCTATGCCGGCTACAGCAACCCGATAAGCGTGAGCGTGCCCGGTGTGCCGCTCAACAAGGTGACGGCGACGATGACCGGAGGCACTTTGCAGCCCGTGGGCCCGGGCCGCTACATAGCCCGTCCCACCGCCATCGGCAAGGACGTGACCATCACCGTGTCGTCGACCAATACCGGCCGTGTGCAGCAGATGGGCCAGTTCACGTTCCGTGTGCGCAAGCTGCCCGACCCGACGGCATACATAGCCATGGCCGACGAGCACGGCAACCCCACGCGATACAAGGGCGGCGGCCTGCCCAAGGCGAGCCTCATGGCTGCCGACGGCATCGGGGCGGCCATCGACGACGGCATACTCGACATAGGGTTCCGCGTGCTCAGCTTCGAGACGGTGTTCTTCGACAACATGGGCAACGCCGTGCCCATGGTGAGCGACGGCGACAAGTTCTCCGACAGGCAGAAGACAACGTTCCGCCGCCTGGCCCGCAACCGCCGGTTCTACATATCGCGCGTCACGGCCGTAGGCCCCGACGGGCTCCAGCGCACGCTGCCCACGTCGATGGAGGTCATTGTAAAGTAAAACCAGACATAAAGCCTTTTAAGATATGAAACGACTGTTGTTCATTACAATCATAGCGCTTGCCGCGGGGGCGGCATCGGCACAACCCAAGATGAGGCGCAGCCAGGCTGCCGCCAAGCAGGCCCAGCAGGCCTCGGGGCAGATGACAAGGCGTGCACAGCTGATGTTCCCCACAACAATCGACATGCCCGAGGACGTGGTGTGGCGGCGCGACATCTACCGCGAGATAGACCTCATGAAAGATGCCAACGCAGGCCTGTATTACCCCGTGGAGCCCATAGGCAGGCAGCTGAACCTGTTTACCTACGTGTTTAAGCTGGCACTCAACGGCTACATACCCGTCTACGAATACAGGCTCGACGGCAACGAGGCGTTCACCGACTCGGCCAAGGTGCAGATGAAGACCGTGCTCGACAATTACCACATCTTCTACGAAGAGAGCAACGGCAAGGTAAGGGTTGACAACAGCGACATACCGTCGGCCGAAGTGAAGTCGTACTACCTGAAGGAGAGCGCCTATTTCGACCAGGCCAACTCGTCGTTCCACCGCAAGGTGATAGCCATCTGCCCGGTGATGACCCGCGACGACGATTTCGGCGGGGAACCGTCGAAGTATCCGCTGTTCTGGGTGAAGTATTCCGACCTCGAGCCGTTCCTCAGCCGCCAGGAGGTGATGACCAGCAACCTAAACAACGCCGCCACGATGAGCATGGCCGACTATTTCACGCTCAATCGCTACGAGGGCAGCATCTACAAGACCAACAACATGCTCGGGCGCACGCTCGCCCAGTACTGCACCACCGACTCTGCGCTCACCAAGGAGCAGAGGCGCATAGAGGCCGAGCTGGCCAAGTTTGAGCAGAACATATTCGGCGACCAGGAGCGCAAAGACTCGCTCGACAGCATAGCCAAGAACGACCCGAAGGCTGTCAAGGCAGCCAAGAAGGCAGAGAAGAAGCGCAACCGCCGTTCGCGCCGCTCGTCGGTCGGCTCGTCGACGCCTGTGTCGTCGGGTTCGTCGGCCCCGCGCGTCACCGTGCGCCGCCAGCGCCACTGACGGCACGTGGCTGTGGCCGGCCCGCCGGCCGCGCTTGCTGGCGGTCGGCTTGTGTCGGTCGCAATGCCGCGGTGCAGCCGTAGCCTACTATTATCAATCAAACAATAACAATTATGAAGAGAGTTTTTACAGCCATTCTTTTCGTCGTGGCTCTCATGACGGCCACGGCCACCCAGGCACAGATTAAGTTCGGACTAAAGGGCGGACTCAACGTGACCAACATGAGCTTCAGCACCGACGTGATTGACAAGTCAAACCAGACGGGATTCTTCGTAGGCCCGACGGTAAAGTTCACCCTGCCGCTGGTGGGACTGGGAATCGATGCCGCCGCCCTGTATGACCAGCGCGACGCCAAGGTGGGCGACGAAGGCGACGAGCTTACACTGAAGCAGCGCGCGATAAACATACCCATCAACCTGCGCTACAACATCGGGCTGGGCAGCATGGCCGGCATTTACCTTGCTGCAGGTCCGCAGTTCGGCTTCAACATCGGCGACAAGACGTTCTCGTTTGACGATGGAATCAATTACGACATGAGCAAGACCAACTTCAGCATCAACGTCGGTGCGGGCGTGTCGCTCATACAGCACCTCGAAATTGGCTTCACCTACAACATTGCCTGCGGCAAGACGGGTGAGGTGAACGTGCTGGACGTGGTCGACAACACCTGGAACCAGGTTACCAAAGGCCGTGCCAACGCATGGCAGGTGTCGGCAGCCTACTATTTCTGATGGCCCGGCAGCGATGGCCAATGTAGCGGGTTGGGCAACCGCGCCCGTTGCTTCAGTGCAATGGTTTGTGCCCTCCTTCCACCTCGTTGCCTATGCCTGCCTAAATGGCTGAGGCCGAGGCTGTTGGCCGCCAGTGCCATTCCATACGGCAAAACAGGCCGTCTTGCATTGCAAGACGGCCTGTTTCGCATTGTGAAACGACCCGTTTCGCATGGCCGCATGGCTGGCGGCCTGTCACCGGTCGGCTTAGGGCATGGGCCGTCAGGCCCAACTGCGTGATCATGCAGCCGCCAAGCCACTTCCCGTTTCAGCGCTCACAGGCCTCGGCCACCGCCTGGGGCGTGGCGCGTTGGGCCACGGCCGTGGGTTAGTTGCTGCGGCTGCACGATGCCTAATGCTTTGTATGGCATGGCCACCGATGGCCTGCGAGGCAGCGAAACAGTGGTCTCTGTGTTTGCATTTGGCCTTGCAGGCACATCCCTCCTCACCTTGCAGCCTTGTTGCCGCCTTGCCTCGGCTGGCCACGCTGAGCCTTATGCAGAGGCTGCAACAGGTGTGCGCGTCAAGGCGTGTGCATTTGCTTTTGTGGCAAACGCCCTGTCTGATGGGGCATCGGCTGCGGCAAGAAGCCTCAGGCAGCCAGCCGGCCGGTTTTTGCCTACCTGCCGCCGCCCCCTCCGGGCGATGCCCCCGTGCGGGCGTCGGTCTGCGTCTGTGTGTTGCTGCTGCTGTCGCTGTTGCCCGTTGCCGTCTTGCACCCTGCCGTGAGCAGGGCTGCCGCCAGCAGGGCGCATGCCGTCTTTGTAGTTGGTCTCATTGTCGTCGTGTGTTGATGATGGCTGCAAAGATAGCAAAAACGCCCGACAGTGCAAAATAATCGGGCCGCCCTTGCGTTATGAAAAGTATGAGGACAATAGCTTTGGCCGTATTGGCAGTGCTGTGCGTCGCCCCTGTGCGCGCGTCGGTGGCTGCCGACACCCTTGGCCGCGACGGCGGCCTGCCCGTGCGTGTGGCGCGAGTCAGGCATGCCATCGACAGCATGCTCAACCGCCGCGACACGCGCGACAGCGCGCGCGTGGACACCACCTACCTGCGCCGTGCGCCAGAGCGGTTGAGGCTAAAGGTGCGCATCAACTGTTCGGGCTCCGACATCGACACCCGTGGCGTGTACGGCGGCGCTCCCTACGAGGCCAGGCTCGAGGCCAAGCTGAGAACAACCCTGAGCTTCGGCGCCTCATACCGCGGCCTGTCGGTGGGCGTGGCGCTCAACCCGGCCAAGCTTACGGGCGAAGACAGAGACTACGAGCTGAACCTCAACGCCTACGGCAACCGTTGTGGTGCCGACGTCATACTGCAGTCGTCGAAGACATACGAGGGTACGCTCGGCGGCGGGGTGGGCGACCGCGACGTGCCTGTGGGCAGCGTCAGCCAAGACATGCTGACGGTAAACGCATATTATGTGTTCAGCGGGCGGCGCTTCTCGTTTCCCGCCGCGTTCACCCAGTCGTGGCTGCAACTGCGCAGCAGCGGCAGCTTCATGCTCGGGCTTACCCTCATGGGCGGCCGCCTCAAGTCGGCCCAGGGTGCCGACGGGCTGTCGGGCGAGCGCACGCTGGGCATCATCTGTGCCGGCATAGGCGCGGGCTACGGCTACAACTGGGTGGTGGGAGGCAAGTGGTTGCTGCACCTCTCGACGCTGCCCGAGCTCGTGGTGTTCAGCCGCAGCCGCCTCACCACGCCCGCCGGCCGCGAGAAGATGCCCTACCGCTTTCCCAACGTCATAGCCGTGGGGCGCATGGCCGTGGTGCGACACTTCGACAGATACTTCGTTGGCATGACCGCCGTGGTCAATACCTCACACCTGGGCGACAGCCGCCAGTTGTCGGTTGGCAACACCAAGTGGCGCGCCCGCATGTTCGTAGGCGTAAAGCTATAGCCTCTTTTGGGCTCACTGGATAAATCCAGGGGGCTTTTGGGGAGTTAAGGAGTTAGGGAGTTAAGGAGTTAAGACAATAGTTTTGCATATTTTTGGGAGTTCAGGAGTTCAGGAGTTCAGGAGTACAGACAATAGTTTAGGGTATATTTAGGAGTTAGGAAGTTAAGGAGTTAAGGGGAGTAAAGGAGTTAAGGCAATGGTTCTTCTTGCGGGATTTTTGGAGTTATATGGAGTTAGAGGACAACTGTCTGCACTTCTGTCTCCTGCCTCCTGTCTCCAAAATATCCACTAAACCATTGTCTTAACTCCTTTACTCCCCTTAACTCCTTAACTCCTAAAACAATTCATTGAATAATGCCATTGTTCTATAACTCCCTAACTCCATGTACGTTTAAGCCCCCTGTGTTTATCGGGTGGCCCTCTTTATAGTTGCCACAACATATTCCGAGCGAGTGCCTATGCGGAACTTGCCGCCCCATATACCCATGCCCGAGCTCACATAGTAGCGTGTGCCGCCCCTTTGCCATTGTCCGAAGGAGCATTCGTAGACGGCGTCGGTTATCCACGATATGGGCCACAGCTGGCCGCGGTGCGTGTGGCCGCTGAGCTGGAAGTCGGCTCCGGCCCTCTCGGTGCGCTCCAGGTGGTATGGCTGGTGGTCTACTACGATGGTAAACTTGCTGCTGTCGGCCATGCCCATGAGCTGGGCCACACTCTTGCGCCGCGGGTTCGAGCGGTCGTCGCGCCCTATCACGCACAGTCCGCCCACCGTTGCCACGCTGTCGCGCAGCAGCGTTATGCCGGCCTCGGCCATGAACCTCTCGGCCTCGGCCATGCCCCCTATGTACTCGTGGTTGCCCGGGCAGGCCAGCACCGGGGCGTTGAGACGCCTCAGCTCGTCGGCCATGCCTTCCTCTTCGAGCGGCCTCAGGTTTCCGTCCACGATGTCGCCGGCGATGAGTATCAGGTCGGGGCGCTCGGCGTTTACCATGTCCACCCACCGGGCCAGTTCCTTTCGCCGGTTGTGGTAGCCCAGGTGCAGGTCGCTCATCATCACCACCTTCATGTCGCGGCCTATGTCCTTGGCCGTGGCAAGCTCCAGCGGCTGCCTCACCTTGTGCCTGTAGTTGAAGTAGCCGTAGGTGAACGTTACGGCCATCAGCGCCAGCAGGGCGGCTGCTGTGTAGCCGTTGGCGTGCAGCCACGACCTCGGCACCACGTGGGCCAGCCTGCCGATGTCGAGCAGCAGGAACGCCATCACGGTGTAGAGCAGTATGAATATCGAAGAGTTGCCTGTCTCATAGCATGCCGAGGCCAGTCCGAGCGGCAGCCTGTCGATGAGCCGCGAGAAGTTGAGAAACAGGGTGAGGAAGGCCAGGGTGCACATTGCCACTATAGCCCCGCGCCATGGTGCCCCGAACGGCAGCAGGCACCAGATGTGCCACAGGGCGTATGCCAGACCGGCCAGTGGCAGCACGAAAAAGATAATTATCCACATGTCGGTTGTCTGTTTATGCTTTAGTAGTTGGTTTCGTTGGCCGCGGCTTCAGCCCATGCCGGGCGCCAGGCCGCACTATGTCGTTTAGGTGTCGTTGCCGCGCCTGCCGGGCGCTTTCGCCGTCATGCCGGCATCTTGCCCGCAGCCCGGCCACGCAGCCGCCCGCCTTGCTTTCGGCAATGTGTGCCGGCATGCCGGGCCGGCGGCGTGATGCAGCCGCATTGGTGGCCGATGGCCTGTTTGCCCCGAGGCCGTCCCATGCCGTAGGCGGCGTTGCGTCTGCCACCGTGCAGGCTTGTTGGTGCCGCAGCAAGAGAAGTCGGCGCGGCTCACGGCCTGCTGTTGCGTTAGCCGTGCGCCGCGCCGTTGCCCTGCCGCCCGAGCGAAGATGCATGGCTGGGCGGCGGTGCCGTTGTCACAGCGGTACGTCGGCCAGTATCTTGGCAGTTGCCCCGGTGCATCCCGCCACGAAATTGGCGGCGTCTTTGCCGGCCTCGGCCAGCCTGTTGCCGTCGCCGGCGAATCCGTCCATGAGCGAGGCAAAGTCGTCGGCCGAGCCCACCTCGAATCCGCCGCCGGCGGCCATCAGCCCCTGCGCTTCCTGGAAGTGCTTGTTGTTTGGGCCGAAAATCACCGGTATGCCCCACACGGCGGCCTCGAGCACGTTGTGTATGCCCACCCCGAAGCCGCCGCCCACATAGGCTGCGCAGCCGTAACGGTAGGCGCTCGACAGCAGTCCGAAGCAGTCGATGATGAGGCAGCGCGCCCGGGCGGCTTCGTCGGGCGTGGTCTGGGTGTACCTCACTGTCTTCATTTCCACGCGTTGCTCTATCTGCCTGAGGTGGTCTTCGCCTATCTCGTGGGGCGCAATGACCAGTTTCCAGTCGTCGCGGCTGTTGAAGTAGGGTATGAACACGTCGCCGTCGGGGGGCCAGCTGCTGCCGGCCACAAACACGTTGCTGCCTTTTGCGAATGCTTCCACAATGGGCAGGCATTTCGACTGCTCCCTTATCTGCAGCACGCGGTCGAAGCGCGTGTCGCCCGCGACGGTCACCTCGGTGATGCCGAGCGAGGCCAGCAGTTGGCGGCTCACCTCGTTCTGCACGTAGAAGTGGGTGATGCACTTGAGCACGCCGGCATAGCTGCGGGCGTACCAGCGGAAGAACACCTGGCCCGGCCGGAATATGCTCGACACGCTGTAGACCGGTATGCCGCGGTGTTTGAGTATGTGCAGGTAGTTGTACCAGAACTCGTACTTGATGAAGAAAGCCATTACCGGCCTCACGAGCCTCAGGAAGCGTATGGCGTTGAGGCGCGTGTCGAGGGGCAGGTAGCACACGATGTCGGCGCCAGAATAGTTTTTCCGCACCTCGTAGCCCGACGGAGAGAAGAACGTGAGCAGTATTTTATACTCGGGATGCTCGCGCCTGAGCTGCTCCATCAGAGGCCTGCCCTGCTCGAACTCGCCGAGCGAGGCGGCGTGGAACCACACGTAGCGCGCCGCCGGGTCGACCTTGCGTTTCAGCACGTCGAAAGCTTCGCGCTCGCCGTGCCACATCTTCTTGACCTTCGAGTCGAACAGGCTGGCTATTGCCACGCCAAGCATGTAGATGTATATCGCTATGTCGTACATTGCGCTTGTCAGCCGAGTGTGTCGATGGCACGCCTCATGCGTGCAATGGTTTCATCCTTGCCGAGGAATGCCGAGATGTCGAACATGCCCGGGCCTTTGCCTTCGCCCACGAGCGTCAGGCGCCATGCGTTCATCACATCGCCCAGCTTGTAGCCCTTGTCCTGAATCCATTGCTCCACGGTGTACTCCTGTGCCTGTATCGAGAAGTCGTCGGTGGCTTCGAGCAGGGCGGCCAGTTCGCCCATTACGCGGGCCGAGTCTTCCTTCCAGCGCTTGCGGCGGGTCTTCTCGTCGTAGGCCGTAGGCGCCACGAAGAAGAAAGAGCAGAGCGGCCACAGCTCGCTGACGAAGTTCACGCGGTCTTTCATCATGGCCACCACGGCGCGCACCTGGCTGTCGGTGGCGGCCGGCACGTGGCTCCTCACTATGGGGGCGAAGAGCGCGGCCACCTCGTCGTCGCTCTTCATGAGCATGTATTCATGGTTGAACCAGATGCATTTCTTGTAGTCAAACTTGGCTCCGGCCTTGCTGCACTTGGTTATGTCGAACAGCTGGCACAGCTCGTCGAGGCTGTATAGCTCACGCTCCGTGCCCGGGTTCCAGCCCAGCAGGGCGAGGAAGTTGATGACGGCCTCGGGGAAATAGCCGCTTTCGCGGAACCCCGCCGACACTTCTCCGCTCTTGGGGTCGTGCCACTCGAGCGGGAAGACGGGGAACCCGAGCCTGTCGCCGTCGCGCTTGCTCAGCTTGCCCTTGCCCTCGGGCTTGAGCAGCAGTGGCAGGTGGGCGAACCGGGGCATGGTGTCGGCCCAGCCGAAAGCCTCGTAGAGCAGCACGTGGAGCGGGGCGCTGGGCAGCCATTCCTCGCCCCTTATCACGTGGGTTATCTCCATCAGGTGGTCGTCTACGATGTTGGCCAGGTGGTAGGTGGGCAGTTCGTCGGCGCTTTTGTATAGCACCTTGTCGTCGATGATGTCGCTCTTTATGCGCACGTCGCCGCGAATGAGGTCGTCGACATGCACCTCGCGCCCCGGCTCAACCATGAATCTCACCACGTATTGGGCCCCCTGGGCTATGAGACTGTCCACTTCCTCCTTGCTCATGGTGAGCGAGTTGCGCATCGACAGGCGCGTGTGGGCGTCATACTGGAAGTTCTGCACCTGCCCGCGCTTGGCTTCCAGCTCCTCGGGCGTGTCGAAGGCAATGTAGGCTTTGCCTGCGTCGAGCAGCTGCCTGACGTATTCCTTGTATATGTCGCGGCGCTCGCTCTGGCGGTACGGGCCCTTGTCGCCTCCGAAGGAAACCCCCTCGTCGAACGTTATGCCGAGCCACTTGAACGACTCAATGATGTATTCCTCGGCGCCGGGCACGAACCTGTTCGAGTCGGTGTCTTCTATCCTGAACACCAAGTCGCCGCCGTGCTGGCGTGCAAACATATAGTTGTAAAGTGCGGTGCGTACGCCGCCGATGTGCAATGCCCCGGTTGGGCTGGGCGCGAAGCGCACCCTTACTCTTCTCTCCGCCATTATAATAAAATCTATATCAGCAAATATTTTTGTGCAAAATTACAATAAATTTTTCACTATTTATACTTTTCCACCATATTTATCAGCTTATTCCTGCATAAAAGCAGCCTGCGGCAGGCTCGCCGGGCGGCAGGGGCCGAGTCCGTGGCTGCCAGAAAATCGCCGGTGGGCGCGGTGCCGATTTGCAACGCTTTGTGCTACAGCGGGTTGCGCCGGCGATATGACTGCCTCGTAGAAAAGGTGCCCAGGTGTGGCCTGACGGGCGGCCCTGTGGCGTGGCGCGGCCTGTACGGCATTCCCCGTCACCCCGTCCGGCCCTGCCGTGCCATCGGTTGTAAACAAAAAGGCCGCCCGTGGCAGGCCGCGGCCAGTAGCCCGGCGCCATGTGTCAGCGCCACGCTATCAACCGGCTTCTGCACCCCGGCACACGTCGCTGGCGGGCTTGAAGGCCAAATAATCACACAGCCACTTTGCCGTATCAGTTTTTTTTCGTATTTTCGCAATCGCAAACCAGACTTGAAATCATTCATGGCTTATGAGCACATTCAACAATAGGGAAGACATAACGTGGCGCGACATACTCGTGCGTGCTGCTGTCATCATCTGCACCGTGGCCATAACGGTGTGGGCCATGCCCAACGACAGCCGCAACTATTTCCGCGTGGAGCAGGGCAAGCCGTGGAAGTATGGCGACCTCACGGCGCCTTTCGACTTCCCGATATACAAGTCGGAGGAGGCCATAAGGCAGCAGCGCGACAGCATACTGGGCGCCTATGAGCCATACTACCGGCTGAACAGCGACGCCGAGGGGGAGCAGGTGCGCAAGTTTGTGTCCGACTTCAGCAACGGGATTCCCGGGCTCAGCGACGACTACATAAGCATTATAGCCAACAGGCTGCACGCTCTCTACCGGCGGGGAATAATAAGCGCGGCCGACTACAAGAAGCTCAACACCGACACTTCGCGCACCATACGCATAGTAAGCGGCAAGAGCGCCGTCAGCGTGAGGCTCAACTCGCTGTATACTACGAAGACCGCCTACGAGAGTCTGTTCATCGACGAGACGCTCGAACAGCACAGGCAGATACTGCAAAAATGCGACCTCAACGACTACATCACGCCCAACGTGGTTTACGACAGGGAGAAGAGCAGCACTGCGCTCAACGACCTCATGAACGGAATACCACTGGCCGTGGGCGTGGTTCAGAAGGGACAGAAAATCATTGACCGCGGAGGCATCGTCGACGAGAAGGTGTACCGCATTCTCGACTCGTTCAAGAAGGAAAACGAGCGGCGCAGCCGCGACACGCGCCAGATACGCATGACCACGGCCGGCGAGGCGCTCTATGTGCTCATAGTCATCATTGCGTTCACGGTTTACCTTAGCCTTTTCCGCAAGGATTACTTCGACAAGTCGCGCAGCATAGCCATGCTCTACTGCCTGATCATAATCTTCGCGCTGCTCACATCGCTGTTGGTGCGCAACACGTGGTTCCATGTCTACCTGCTGCCTTACGCCATCGTGCCAATATTCATACGTGTGTTCATGGATTCGCGCACGGCCCTCATGACCCACCTGGCCATGGTGCTGGTGTGCGCCTGCATGTTGCAGAACCCTTTTGAGTTTATTGTGCTAGAGACAGTGGCTGGCATGACTGCCATATACAGCCTGCGCGAACTGCAGTACCGCTCGCAGTTGTTCAAGGCTGCCATAGTGGTCACGCTGGCGGCGGCGGCCATCAACTTCGCCTTCGACCTCATGCACGCGTCGGAACTGGCCGGGCTCGACATGACAAACTACAACTACCTCATCGTCAACGGTGTGCTACTGCTCTTTGCCTACCCGCTGCTCTACGTGGTAGAGAAGACGTTCGGCTTCATTTCCGACATCACGCTGATAGAGCTCTCGAACACCAACAACGAGCTGTTGCAGCGCATGAGCGAGGTGGCGCCAGGCACTTTCCAGCATTCCATACAGGTGGGCAACCTCGCGGCGGCCATTGCCAACAAGATAGGGGCCAAGAGCCAGCTCGTGCGCACGGGCGCTCTGTACCATGACATAGGCAAGATGAACAACCCGATATACTTCACCGAGAACCAGTCGGGCGTCAACCCCCATGAAAACCTGTCGTGCATAGAGAGCGCGCAGATAATAATCAGCCACGTCACCGACGGGCTCAAGATGGCCGACAAGTACAACCTGCCGTCTGTGATACGCGATTTCATAAGCACGCACCACGGACAGGGCAAGACCAAGTACTTCTACGTGAAGTACAAGAACGAGCACCCGGGCGACGATGTCGACGAACTGCTGTTCACATATCCCGGCCCCAACCCGTTCACACGCGAGCAGGCAATACTGATGATGGCCGATTCGGTAGAGGCATCGTCACGTTCGCTGGCCGAATACACCGACCAGTCGATACGCGACTTGGTTAACAAGATCATCGACGGGCAGCTTGCCGACGGCTTCTTCCGTGAGTGTCCGATAACCTTCCGCGACATAGCTTACTCCAAGACGGTGCTTATCGAGAAGCTGAAGACCATCTATCACACCCGTGTGAGCTACCCGGAACTGAAGAAAGCGCCCTCGGCCGACGACAAGAAGCAGTCTTGACGCTGCCGGGGCCGTATTTTACTGGCGCTGGGTAGGTGGGCTTCCTGGCCGTTCCCGGCAGTTTGTGGTGTCGCCATGCCAATGGCGCTACACTGCAAGCAGGCTGTTCCGCCCCGATGGTATGGCTCATGCCGGCAGTTGGTAAAATGCGAACAGTTTTCAAGTGGTGTTGGTTAAAAGAGGCGGAATGCTGCATTTTTCTTTGCACAAATGGCAGAGTTTGTGCAAGGAAAATGCGTTTTGTGGTTAATAAATATTAATAATTAACCTGCTACTCAGCGTTTTTTGAATGGTGTTTTTAACTTTGCAGCCTGTTCTTTAATTTTTATTTATAATGGTAAAACAGCGATTAGCATTTCTTGCCGCGGCGGTGGCCGTGGCCGGCAACTCCCTCGCCGGAGGGCTGCTCACCAACACCAACCAGAACGTTATGTTCTTGCGCAACCCCGCCCGCGATGCCGCCATCGGCATCGACGGCGTTTACAGCAACCCGGCCGGGGTGGCATTCCTCGACGAGGGATTCCATCTGTCTATCAACCTCCAGAACGTTCACCAGACGAGAACCATACTTACGGGCTACCCTCTGTTTGTAAACAACGTGAAAAACCCGGGCAACAGCGTTCACGAATTCAAGGGAGAGGCCGACGCCCCGGTAGTTCCCTCGCTCCAGGCTGCCTACAACAAGGGGCGCTGGAGCCTGCAGTTTGGCTTTGCCATCACCGGTGGCGGCGGCAAATGTGAGTTTGACGGCGGCCTCGGATCGTTTGAACAAGTGGTTTCGGGAGTAACGTCATACGCCTCGGCCATCACCGGCATGTACGACCAGTTGAGCCGCATTCCGGGCATGGGCGACCTTGCCGGCCACGGCATGGGCAGCAGTTATGGCTACGACTCATACATGCGCGGCCGCCAGTATTACTATGGTTTCACGCTCGGCGCGGCCTACAAGGTGACCGACCGCCTCTCCGTCTACGGCGGATTGCGCATGCTTTACGGCACGTCAAACTACTACGGCTATGTCAGGAACATACAGGTGGAGCACACATACAACGGCTCTTCGGAGATGGTGGGCGCATCGCGCCATTTCGCAAGCGAGAGCGCCATGCTCAACCAGCACGTCGGCCGGCTCGAAGCCATGGCCCAGGGCGACGACCCGACGCTTGCCGCCATTGCCGAGCAGGCCCTGCCCGGGGTGCGCCAGGCTGCCGCCACGACGGCCCTTCTCAGTGCCGCCACGCAAGACATCGAGCTCAACTGCGACCAGACGGGGTGGGGCGTGGCACCCATCATCGGCGTCGACTACAAGTGGGGCAAGGTGAACCTGGCTGCCAAATATGAGTTTAAGACGCGCATGAGGCTCAAGAACAAGTCGGCCAACAGCCTCAGTGCCGAGGGCATAGCCATGCTCGACAAGTTTGCCGACGGCCGCCGCGTGCCCGAAGACTCGCCTGCCCTGCTCGCCGTCGGTGCGCAGTGGGAGATTATCCCGCAGCTTCGCGTCATGGCCGGTTGGCACCATTATTTCGACGTAGACACCGAGCAGTATACCAAGGAGATGCTCGGCGACACCAACGAGTATCTGTTCGGCGCCGAATACGACATCACCGACCGCATCCAAGTGAGCGCCGGCGGGCAGCGCACAAAGTACGGTTTCAACGATACGGGCATGAACGACATAAGCTACAACGTAGATTCATACTCGTTCGGACTGGGAGTCGGTGTGACTGTTGCGAAAAACGTGAAGGTCAATGCGGCCTATTTCCAGACCCTCTACGACGACTACGACATGACGTCGGGCACGGCCCCGGCAGTCACCACCAACTCGTTTACGCGCTCAAACCGCGTCATCGGCCTGGGCGTCGACCTGAAATTCTGAGC
>ULRH01014364.1_pt1 | contig 15036 bp, 12 predicted proteins | sample 1955271 | NCBI WGS metagenome assembly ULRH01 (sample SAMEA4835677, study PRJEB28245) | human gut metagenome | biome: gut microbiome; material: fecal sample | place: Denmark | collected 2008 | reverse complement strand
AAAAAGATACAAATTGATTTACGCGATATGGATTATATTTCATGGCAGCGTGACATTAAAGCAGATCTGGAAACGCTTTCCCTGCTTATCGGCATGGTGAAAGATATTACTCCGGAATACGATTATAAACTGAATCAACTGATTCGAGTCATTCAGAAAAAGGAAGCGGCTCCCATTAACCCGGGCAACCGGAAAATCCTTGTTTTTACGGCTTTTGCCGACACGGCAGAATACCTTTACGAAAATATAGCGCCTAAAGCCCAAGAGATGGGCCTTCATACGGCACTTGTTACTGGCAGCATTGAAGGCAGGACGACGATTCCTCATTTCAAGGCAGACATGAATCATGTATTGTCCTGCTTCTCTCCCAAATCAAAAGGCAGGGATATCCTCTATCCAGCAGATAAGGATAAAAACATTGATATCCTGATTGGCACGGACTGCATTTCCGAAGGCCAGAATCTGCAAGATTGTGATTATTGCATCAATTATGATATTCATTGGAATCCCGTCCGTATCATTCAGCGGTTCGGGCGAATCGACCGTATCGGCAGTCAGAACAAGGTCATTCAGCTGGTGAATTTCTGGCCCGATTTGACGCTGGACGAATATATTAACCTGAAGGCGAGAGTCGAAACAAGGATGAGGATTTCTGTTATGACTTCAACCGGTGACGATGACCTGATCAATCAGGATGAAAAAGGCGATTTAGCCTACCGTAAGGAACAGCTGAAAAAGCTGCAGGAAGAAGTCGTGGACTTGGAAGACATGACAAGTGGTGTCTCTATTACCGATTTAGGACTCAATGACTTCCGCATGGATTTGCTCGCCTATATGAAGGACCATCCAGATATAGAGCATATACCACTTGGCATCCATGCCGTGGCAAAGGGAAGTAAGCCGGGCGTGATATTCGTATTGAAGAATGTAAACCCGAAAATCAACATCAAAAATCAGAACCGGCTGCATCCGTTCTATATGGTATATATTGGCAGTGATGGTGAGATTATTACCCACCACTTGCAGCCAAAAGATACGCTGGACGAAATGCGGCATATAGCTAAAGGGAAGAAGGTTCCCATTCAGAAACTGTGCCATATCTTTAATAAAGAGACGAAAGATGGCCGAAACATGGGAAATGTTTCCAAACTCCTTGAAGTGGCTATCGAATCGATTATTGAAACGAAAGAGGAAGAAGATATTGACAGCTTCTTTTCTTCGGGAGAGACTACGTTTCAGTCCATGGGATTCTCCGGGCTGGATGATTTTGAACTGATTTGTTTTATGGTGGTGAAATGAATGATTGACTTTCCGAAAAGCACGGTTGTTCGCCGGAGACTTCCGAAAGAAGCCTTTTATCAGCATTTATCACTTACGGCAACGCTGAAAGCACGGTTTGTATCTGACGTAGAGCAGATTCAAGTCGAAAACAGTTTGACTCAGCGCAATCTGAATCTGGAAAATAAAAGTGATATAAAGGAAATTTTGCTTTTATCTCTGCATCTTAAAAAGCAGGATTTTGATGGAAAAATCGTGGAGGCTATTGCCAGACAGAATCCTCATAAGCTCATTTTTTTGCTTATGTATGGAGAGTGTTGTCAGCTGGCTGCGTATCACCGCAAACTCTATCGCACGGCCTGGATGAAGAAAAATGACCTTTCCCTGGTACTTCAAGGGAATACGTTGGAAGAGATATGGGATAATCTGGTACGGCAAATTGCCATTTCTTCAGAAGAGGTTCGGCAGAGAAAAGAACTACCCATAGATGAACAGTTAAAACGGCAGGATGAGATCAACCGGCTGAAGAAACTGATTCAAAAGGCAGAAGCCGCTGCCTGGAAAGAACAGCAGCCGAAAAAGCGGTTTGAACTATATACCCGGTTGCAAAACTATAAAAAACAATTGGAGGAAATTACTCATGGAAAAGCTTGAAATGCATACGGCTGATTTAGCAAAAGAAAATTACGAAAAACTGGCGGCCTTGTTTCCCAATGCGGTCACAGAAACCGTCGATGAAGAGGGACATGTGGTTCGTGCCATCGATAAAGATGTGCTTATGCAGGAAATCAATACGCAGGTCGTAGATGATGGGCAGGAGCGCTATCAGTTTACCTGGCCGGATAAGCGGAAAACCATCATGCTTGCAAATCAGCCCATTGCCCAAACACTGAGACTTGATCGAGAAAAATCGGTCAGTCGCGATGGTACACAGGGGGGGGGACATCGATAGCGAAAATATATACATTGAGGGTGATAACCTCGATGCCTTAAAAATCCTGCGGGAAACCTATCTTGGAAAAGTAAAGATGATTTATATTGATCCGCCCTATAACACGGGAAATGATTTTATCTATGAGGACGATTTTTCCAAAAAGACAGATGACTATGTGGAAAACAGTGGGCAGATTGACGAAGAAGGGAATCGGCTGGTACAGAATCCGGAAAGCAACGGCAGATTTCATACGGATTGGCTGAATATGATTTATCCGAGATTGAGAATTGCCAAAGATTTTCTCACGGATGATGGGGTAATCTTTATTAGTATTGATGATAATGAGCAGGAAAATTAAAAAAAGATATGCAATGAAATATTTGGATTTAAAAATTTTGTAGGATGCATTATTTTGCAAACTGCAACTGATAATAACCCGCGACAGATTAATACTGAACATGAATATATATTATGCTACGCTAAAGATATTAAGATGCAGTCGCCGTGGTGTGCAATAAATGAAAAAGCTCAGCTGATTCAGGAGAAATATCTTGAGTTAAAGAAAAAATATGGAACTGATATTAATACTATACAAGTTAAATTGCGAGCTTGGATAAAAAAATCAAGAGATGCTCTTAAAGGTGTGACACATTATGATAATGTCGATGAGAAGGGCATTTTTCATGATGGTGATATTGCAAATACTACATTCGGAGGCTATAAGTATGAAGTTATTCATCCGGTAACACATAGGCCCTGTAAGATTCCTGAAAAAGGATTCCGCTTTCCAAAGGAAACAATGCGGAAAATGATTGCTGATGGGGATATTATGTTTGGCACTGATGAAACAACACTTATTAAACCTAAAAAACGTCTTGAGAATGCAAAAGACGTATTACGTTCGGTTATTTATGAAGATGGAAGGGCGTCTACAAAGCAATTTGAAAATATTATGGCAAGAGATATTTTCCAGAATACCAAATCCCCTATGGTTCTTGGAAGATTGATGAATTTCGTTGTTAATGAGAGAGATATTGTACTAGATTTTTTCTCAGGAAGTGGTACAACAGCTGAAGCAGTATTACGTAATAATTCTAAAGGCACAAACAATGTTCGATTTATTATGGTTCAACTTCTGGAAGACCTAGATGAATCAATAAAAAAAGCAGACTCACGGGCTAAAAAAACAATAAATAATGCTATAAATTTTCTTGATAGCATAGGATTAAAACATACCATTTGCGATATCGGCGAAGAACGTATCCGCCGCGCTGGTAAGAAAATCAAGGAAGAAACGGGTGCTGATATTGATTATGGCTTCCGCTGTTTTAAAGTGGATTCTTCCAACATGAAAGATGTCTATTACAAGCCAGCTGATATGAAACAAAATCAAATGGATCTTTTTGCCGATAATATCAAGGAAGACCGCACGCCAGAAGATTTGCTGATTCAGGTCATGCTTGACCTTGGTGTACTCCTTTCGTCAAAAATCGAAGAGATAGAAATAGCTGGTAAAAAAGTCTTTTCTGTAGAAAACGGCTATCTGATTGCCTGCTTTGATGAAAAGGTTACCGAAGAAGTGGTAACGGCTATTGCCAAACAGCATCCGTATTATGCAGTATTCCGTGATAGTTCCATGGCAGATGACAGCGTAGCGGCTAACTTCGAACAGATATTTATGACTTATAGTTCGCAGACCGTAAGGAAGGTGCTCTGATGGAACAGATGAAATTCAAGTTTACCATACAAAACTATCAGACCGAGGCAGTGAACAGTGTCGTAAAGGTTTTTGCTGGGCAACCGTTTCAGGATAAAGTCAGCTATCGCCGTGATGCTGGGAATCATATGGCAGGGAATCTTTTTGCTTATGATGATGAATTCTATATGGGATTTTCTAATGCCCCTATAGCGCTTAATCAGAATCAGTTGTTGAAAAATATTCAAGATATTCAAAACAATAACAACATTAAAGAATCATCGGCTCTAGCTAAACATATGGGAGCTTGTTCTTTGGATGTAGAAATGGAAACAGGGACAGGGAAAACCTATGTCTACATCAAGACGATGTTTGAGTTAAATAAGCGGTATGGCTGGAGTAAATTCATCGTCGTCGTTCCGTCCATTGCAATTCGTGAAGGCGTCCAGAAGAGTTTTCAGACCATGCAGGACCATTTCATGGAACAGTATGGCAAGAAAGCCCGCTTCTTTGTTTATACCTCTAAGAATTTGACCGATATCGACAGTTTCAGTTCCAGTGCAGACCTCTCGGTCATGATTATCAATGTACAGGCTTTCAATGCCGGATTTAATAAAGAGAAAAATAAAGAAGGCAGAGGCGGTGATAAGGCGGCTAGAATTATTTTTTCAGCAAGAGATGATTTTGGCTCAAGAAAGCCTATTGATGTAATTGCAGCGAACCGGCCCATTGTGATTCTCGATGAACCTCAGAAGATGGGCGGAAAGAAAACGCAGGAAGCATTGAAAGAATTCCATCCGCTTTTTACGTTGAATTATTCTGCTACGCATAAAGAGCATCATGACCTTGTTTACGTCTTGGATGCCCTGGATGCGTATCGGATGAAGCTGGTCAAAAAGATTGAAGTCAAAGGCTTTGACATCCATAACCTGCGTGGGACAGATGGTTATCTGTATCTTGAAAACATTATCATTTCACCGAAAAAGCCGCCCATGGCCCGACTGGAATTTGAAATCAAATATGATAAATCCATCAAGCGTGAAACCCGTATTGTCGGAGTCGATGATGATTTATATGCTCTTTCCAAAGAGATGGAACAGTATCAAGGCTATCATATCAATGATATTGACCCGATTCGAGGCGTCGTGACCTTTACCAATGGCGCGGAAATCCACACGGGTGAAGCCCTGGGCGATGTCAGCGAAAAGGACATTCGCCGAGTTCAGATTCGGGAAACTATCCGGTCTCATTTCGAGAAGGAAAAGGAATTGTATAACCGCGGTATCAAGACGCTGTCTTTGTTTTTTATCGATAAGGTAGAGAATTATCGGAAGTATGATGAAGAAGGCAATGAAGTCAACTCAGAATATGGACAAATGTTTGAAGAGGAATATATTTCTATTTTGAATGAGTATCTGACACTCTTTAATACACCCTATGATCAGTATCTGAAGCGGATTGATGTCCATGCAACCCATGCAGGATACTTCAGTATTGACAAGAAAGGGCATAAGGTAGATTCTAAAACAAAGCGCGGTTCAGATCTCAGTGATGACGAATCCGCTTATGAATTGATTCTAAAGGATAAGGAAAGACTGCTTTCTCTCGATAACCCAGTGCGGTTCATTTTCTCACATTCTGCGCTTCGTGAAGGCTGGGATAATCCCAATGTCTTCCAAATCTGCACCTTAAAACATGGGGGAGACAGTACGACGAATAAAAGGCAGGAAGTAGGCCGTGGTCTTCGCCTCTGCGTCAATCAGTCTGGTGACAGGATGGATGAACAAGTTCTTGGTTCAGAAGTGCAGGAAATCAACAAACTGACTGTCATTGTCAGCGATGGGTATAAAGATTTTGTTTCTTCGCTTCAAAACGACATCAAAGATGATTTGTATGAACGTCCGACAAAGGCTACAGTGGAATATTTCCAGGGCAAGCGGATTAAAATTGGCGACGATGTGGTGACTATTACTAGTGACCAAGCAAATGTGATTTATTTCTATCTTGTCAAGAACTCTTATATAGATGAAGATGGGCATGTAACAGATGTGTATCGTGCTGATGCAGAAAACAAGACCTTAGCCCCACTTCCAGATAAAATAAAAGACATTACAGCCGGAGTGCATGCACTCGTTCAGGGCATTTTTGATGAACATGCACTGGATGGAATGATTGAAGACGGGCATCAGACCAAAATTCAGGAAAATGCATTGAATGATAACTTCTATAAGAAAGAATTCCAGACCCTTTGGAACTATATTAACCATAAATGGAGTTATACCGAGCATTTTGATAGTAAGGAGTTGATTCAAAAAGCGATTCAGCATATTGATGAGAAGCTCTTTGTTTCTCAATTGCAGTATACCGTAACAAAAGGGACGCAAGGCGACGATTGGTCAGCTGAGACTATAAAATCAGGGAATAGTTTTGTATCAGAGAAAAGCCATACATACGATTTGAAACGAGGTGAAACGAGCCAGGTAAAGTATGACTTAATTGGAAAAATTGGTGCTGGGACACATTTGACTAGAAAAACGGTGGCTGTGATTCTGAAGGAGATTTCTCCTGCGAAATTTGCAATGTACCGACATAATCCGGAAGAATTCATTTCCAAGGTAACGAAACTTATCAATGAAGAAAAGGCCACCATGATTGTCGATGACATTACGTATAACAAGACAGATGGCACCTATGATTCTGAAATCTTTACAGCTGAAAAAAATAAAGACTTTTCTAAGGCATATCCGGCTAAGAAAAATGTGCAGGACTATGTATTTACCGATGGAACAGCAGAAAAATCTATAGAACGAAAATTTGCAGAAGACATGGATTTGGACGACAAAGTAGCTGTATACGCTAAATTGCCGCGCGGCTTCCAGATTCCGACTCCTGTTGGGAACTATGCACCGGACTGGGCGATAGCGTTCCAAAAGGGAACAGTGAAGCATATTTACTTTGTAGCTGAAACAAAAGGCTCTATGGAAAGCATGGATTTGCGTCCCATTGAACAGGCTAAGATTAAATGCGCCAAGACATTGTTCAATGAAATTTCAACGGATGATGTAGTCTATGGACAAGTAGATTCCTATCAGAATCTGCTAAACATGATGAATGCTATCAGGATGAAATCCTGAACTGGCTGAATTTTGTAAGATGAAAGGAGGCGTAGCATGCATAAGCATATCATTTTGAATAATGGCCTGACCATGCCGATTGTCGGCTTTGGTACGTGGATGTTGAAGGGCGAAGCGGGGAAGCGGGCGGTTCTCGATGCCTTAGCCGTTGGTTACCGCCTTATCGATACGGCTCACATGTATGATAATGAAGCCATGGTCGGCCAGGCTGTAGCCGAGAGCGGTCTTCGCCGGGAGGATATCTTCATTACGACGAAACTCTGTCAGACCCGGGCTGGCTATGAACTGGCCTGGCAGGGCATCGAAGAATCGCTGGCCCGTTTGCAGACCGATTATATCGACTTGATGCTCATCCATGAGCCTTACGACGAGGCTTTAGACATGTATCGAGCCTTGACCGAAGCCTACCGCCAGGGACGGGTCCGGGCCATTGGCATTTCTAATTTCAATGCTCGGGAATATCTTGATTTTATCGGAAGTTGTAATATCATACCCGCTGTCAATCAAGTCGAGTGTCACGTCTATTACAGACGAAAAGAACTCCAGCAAACACTTGTGGCGCAGGGGACACAAATGCAGGCATGGAGTCCTTTTACAGAAGGGAAAAAGCCGATATTCCAGGAGCCCATTTTACAGGCTGTCGGCGAAAAATACGGCAAGACGGCCGCACAGATTGCCTTGCAGTACCTGGTTCAGCAAGGCATCAGCGTCATCCCGAAATCATCCCATCGGGAGCGGATGATTGAGAATCTCGCTATTTTCGACGTCACCCTGAATCGAGACGACATGGCCCGGATTCAGCAGTTAGAAACGGGAAAAACGCTGTTCGGCTGGTATGAGGATTAATCTAAATCAGATATCGAGGGCAGCCCAGTACCCCCAGTAGACGGCGTTTGTGATGGTAGATACTTTAGCCGCATCACCGATGACACGGACGAAGGGCGCACTGTCCCGCAAGGCTTCTACGACGTCGGTACGGGATCGCTGGCCTAAGGCACAGATGACCGTATCGCCAGGGACGAGGACGCGCTGACCCTGCGGATCTTCACAGAGGACGCCTTCCGGCGTGACTTCGAGGCCTTTATACGACGTGTGGACGTGGACGTACTTTTCGATTTGAGCCAGGAGCAGGGGACGATGGCGGATATTGGCATCCGGTGCCAGAGTCGGACGCATTTCGATGAGTTCCACTTCTTTGCCTTCCTGGCCGAGGTGGATGGCACATTCGCAGCCTGCCAGGCCGCCGCCGAAGACGATGACGTGATTCCCGACTTTGGCCTTTTCTTTATAGTATTGGTTCACGATGATGACGTTGTCGCCGTCCAGGCCTTTGATGGGCGGGACGAGGGGGCGGGATCCAGCGGCGATGATCAGGGCCTGCGGTTTTTCTTTAGCTGCGTAAGCCGACGTTACTTCTGTATTCAGGCGGATTTCGACACCGGCTTGGCGGGCCAGCCGTTCATAGGTCTTTCCTAGTTCGTACATTTCCCGTTTGAAGGGGATGGCCTGTTCGCTCTTCAAGATGCCGCCGACTTCGCTTTCTTTTTCACAGAGGACGACCTGATGGCCGCGGCGGGCTGCCGTATAGGCTGCATACAAGCCGCCCGGGCCGGCGCCGGCGACGAGGACTTTCTTTTTGACCGGTGCCGGCTGGATTTCCGTCCCGTCCAGTTCCCGGCCGATGAGGGGATTGACGGTGCAGCGGCGTGTAGCCGTTGCTGCCCGTTCCGCCATACAGGTGAAACAGCGCAGACAGTGGACGATGTCTGCGTCCCGGCCTTCCATGATTTTTTGCGGCGTTTCGGGATCGGCCAGCAGCTGCCGGGCCATGTAGACGATGTCGGCTTTCCCCGAAGCGATGATGTCTTCCACCATGGCCGGGTCGGTCAGACCGCCGATAGTAGCTACGGGTTTGCTGACGTGCTTTTTGATGGCGGCAGCCAGATAGACGTTACGGCCGTGGGCTTCAAACATCGAAGGGTGAGTGATGCCAAAGGTTTTCTGATACGTACCTGCCGATACATGGATGATATCGGCATACGCTTCGATGGCCTGGGCAATCTGGATGCCTTCTTCCAGGTCATAGCCACCTTCGGTGAATTCGGCGCCGCTCATGCGGAATTCGATGGGGAAAAAGGGGCCGACAGCGGCGCGGACCGATTGCAGGACTTCGATGGCGAAGCGGACGCGGTTTTCCAGGGAGCCGCCGTAGGAGTCGCTGCGGTGATTGAACAAGGGTGAGAGGAACTGGTTGATGAGCCAGCCATGGCCGCCGTGAATCATGACCATTTCAAAATCGGCGCGTTTGGCCAAGCCGGCGGCGTGACCATAGGCTTTTACGATATCATCGATCAATTCCTGGGGCAAGGCTTTGACCGGGACGCCATCGGGGCGCATCCCTTCACTGGGACCCCACTGGCAGAGCCCGTGTTGACGGCTTTTGTCAGTCATGTAGGTCCCGGCGAATTGGCCCGAATGAGATAATTCTAACGAGGGGATAGCGCCGTGACGGCGGATGGCATCGGCTGTGTAAGTCGCTGCGGCTAGGGAATTGAGAATCGATTCATCCAGGTGGTAGGTGTGGGAACCATCGGTCTGGGGATGGACCATCAATTCGGAAACCGTGACGGCAGCGGCACCGCCTTTGGCGCGCAGTTCGTAAAAGGCCGTCGATTTTGGGCCGATACAGCCGTCGTTGGTAATGTCCGTGCCACCCATGGGGGCCGAAAAGATACGGTTGCGGAAAGTCGTGCGGCCAATGGTGATGGGACTGGATACGTGTGGGAATTTTCGAGTCATGAGGAACCTCCTGTAATCAGCGTAATAGCGTTTCTGTATTTCTCCTCTACGGTACCATAAAAAAAGTACTGCCGTCCATCAAAGGAACGACAGCAGGTGTCAACAATTTGTTGCTATGGGTGGTGACGCGAGGTCAGGGCCGCGATGATTTCCTGGAATAAGGGCTCGCCGCGCTTTTCTTTTTTACAGACAAAGAAGACGCGCCACGGCGTCCCTTCGGTAATGGGGACGTAACGGAGCGGCGGCGGGGCGGCATGGATGTTCACGTCGATGCCGATGCCGACGCGTTCCTGACAGAAATGATAGATGAGGCGGCTCTCCATGGTCTTGACGACGAACTGCGGCGTAAAGCCGAAATCGGCACAGCGCCTGACCAGACTATGAAATAAAGAGAAATGCTCGTTCAGGCCGACGAGGGGCTGCCCTTTCAGGTCTTCAATAGTGATGGACGGCCGGTCGTAAAAAGGGTGACCCTCATAGATGACGGCTTCAATGCCGGTGCGATAGATTTCCTCTTGGAAAAAGGCGTCTGACCGGATCGGGCCGATACAGAAGCCGCAGGACAGGCTGTCTTCGGCGATGAGCTGGACAATCTTTTCGTTGAAATCTTCGACCCATTCCAGGGACTTGTCCGGATGGCGGGCCATGACATCTTTCAAGACATGGATAGACAGGATATTCAGTACGCCGCAGGAGAAGCCGATGTGCAGGCCTGCTTTTTTCCGCTTCAACGCCTGCATCCCCAGCTGCAGGTCCAGGAGCTGTCGTGTCAGTTCCTGGGTGTGCTCGTAAAAATACCGTCCCTCCGGCGTCGCTTCCATGCCCTTGCGGCTGCGGACAAAGAGAGGCGTCTGCATTTCCCCTTCCAAGGCAGTGATGATCCGGCTCACGCCCTGCGGCGTCAGGCACAAGTCCTTGGCCGCCTGGTGGATGCTCTCTTTTTCAAAGACCCGCTGAAAGCAGCGGATAGCATGGATGTCCATGGTCAGGACTCCTTATTGTCTGTCATACCACTGGAACAAGGCCTGGGTCCCGCAGTTTTCCATGCCCTGGGCGGCCAGCTGGTCGTAGAGTTTTTTGGCTAAGCAGAGGCCTGGCAGGTCCAGTCCCATTTCTTCGGCCGATTCGATGGCGATGCGCATGTCCTTGAGGAAATGCTTGATGTAAAATCCCGGCTTGGTGTCGCCTTTCAGCATACGTGGCGCCAGGTTGGCCAGGGACCAGGAGCCGGCAGCTCCGGCCGATAAGGTGGCGATGACTTTTTCCGGGTCGAGGCCGCTTTTTTTCGCATAGGCCATGGCTTCGCAGACGCCCATCATGTTCGAGGCGATGGCGATTTGGTTGCTCATCTTGGCATACTGGCCGCTGCCGGCCGGGCCAAAATAGGTCAGGGTCTGGCCCATGGCCGAAAAAATAGGTTTCATGCCTTCAAAGGCCGCTTCGTCGCCGCCGGCCATGATGGCCAGCGTCCCTTGACGGGCGCCGATGTCGCCGCCGGAAACGGGAGCATCCAAGGCCTGGATGCCCTGTTTTTGGGCCTGGGCATAGATTTTCTTGGCCAGGGAGGGACTGGACGTGGTCATGTCGATGACAAAACCGCCCTGTTTACCGCGAAAGACGCCGTGTTCCCCGAAATAGACGGATTCCACGTCTTGGGGATAGCCGACCATGGAAATGACGACGTCCGATTGGGCAGCCAGTTCTGCCTGCGAATCGAACCAGTGACAGCCTTCCTGGATGAGTTCTTCTGCCTTGGCTTTCGTCCGCGTCGTGATGTTGACGGGATACCCCGCTTTCTGTAAATTGCGGATCATGCCGCTGCCCATGACGCCGGTCCCGATGAATCCGATACGTTGTGTACTCATGATGATACCTCCTGTTTTTTTGCTTTTATTATAACATGGAACGGTAAGAAACGATATTGACAAGATGGGTTCCGGCCTGTTATACTTAACCTATAATTGAATCGCGAAGGGGAGTAACCTTCTCGTGAGTTGCCATCAACATCGTGCCGTCATCGACCGGCTGGTGGCAGCGTTGCAATTTGCAATAGGTGAGACTTTCGCATGATACCAGTTTTGCTGATACCATGCGGAAGTCTCTTTTGTTTTTTACCGTTAGTTTTTTAGAAAGAGGTATATTATGGAAATCGTATCGATGCAATTTTTCATGGCTTTAGGTTCTATCATTTTGCTGGACATCCTCCTCGGTGGTGACAATGCCGTCGTCATCGCCATGGCAGCCAACAAACTGCCGGGCAATCTGCGCCGCAAGGCCATCCTCATCGGGACCGGCGGTGCCGTCGTCATCCGCCTGGTCATGACGCTCATCGCCGTCTGGCTGTTGACCATTCCCTTTTTACAGGCCTTAGGCGGCCTCATCCTGCTGCCCATTGCCGTAAAATTGCTCGTCCCGGAAGAACACGATGAGAACGTGACGGCTTCGGACAGCTTTATGGGCGCTATCAAGACCATCATCATCGCCGACGCCGCCATGGGCGTCGATAACGTCCTGGCCATCGCCGGCGCTTCGCACGGCAGCTTCCTCCTCGTGGCCTGCGGCTTCCTCATCAGCATCCCCATCATCGTCGGCGGCAGTACTATCATCGGCAAGCTCATGGACCGCTTCCCGGTCATCCTCTATGCCGGCGCCGGCTTGCTGGGCTGGACGGCCGGTTCCATGATCGGTCACGATAAAATCTTGGGGACCCTGATGCAGCAAATGGCCGGTACCTGGGCTCCCATGACCCTTCAAATCGTATTGGCTGCCGGCGTCATCGCCATCGGCCTGTGGATGAGCCGGAAACGTGCCGTGCAGTAACAAAAAGGGCTTGTCGCACGATGGACAAGCCCTTTTTGAGTATTCAGTTTGTAGTTTGTAGTTTGCAGCAAATGGTAAAAAATTTGAAACCAGCTTCTACAAACTCTGTACTACAAACTATAGAGTAAGAGTGACTACGCATGATGACATATGCTACAATGTAAAGTAGCTGGCAGGGATTTGCCTGCCAGCTACTTTATTTTTTAGGGGGTAAGCATATGAGACATCGATTCTTTCGCATTCTTTTAGGAATGGCTTTTTCTTTGATGACCGTCGCTACAGGCATCGCCAGTGAACCAGGACAGGGGACAGAGATAGATAAAAAGGTATTGACTGTAGGATTGTTCAAATACGTTCCCGATATCCAGGCTTTTGAAACGGCCTTAACCGCACAGTGGAAGGCCATCGAGCCGGATGTGGCGCTGCGTTTCGTCGATTGGGACTGCTATTTCGAAGAACCGAAAAGTGATGTTTTTGTCTTTGATGGCCTGTACGCATCGCAATATATAGAAAAAGGCCTGCTCTATCCGTTAGGGGAAAGCATACCAGCACGGTCTGCCTATCCAGCCTGGACGTTAGAACAAGCTTCTTCTCAGGGGATATATTATGGCATTCCCCAGATGGTCTGTATGGATACGCTGTTTTACCGCAAAGACGATCAGGCCGTGGCCCGTGTTCAGACGATGCAGCAGCTTTATGACGCCATCGGGCCGCGGAAGACCCAGGCGTTGCTCCCTGGCCGGGATGAAGGGGTCATCGCTGATTTCAGTTTGAATAACGAAATGAAGTACTATAATATCCTTCAGGACCATACGGGGAAGGTCGTTCCGGTACAGGCCATGGGAAACATCCAAGAGGATGCCATGCAGTATTTGAAAGAATTGTACGCCATGACGGGTACCGCCACGGGCCGTTATGACGATGGCAATGAATTTACGCGGGCTGAATGGTTCGCTCAAGGCCATGGCCGGGCATTGTATGCTTATCCAGAAGCGATGAGCGCCATCGTCCGCTTAGGGCAGGGGAACGATACCGACGTCAAGGCCATTTCCAGTTGCGAACATCCCGATGTGGCTACGGCCTATGTCGATTATGTCAGCATCTCTTCCCGGATTCCCGCGAATAAAGTAGGGCCGGCTAAAAAATTAGTTGCTTTATTGACTTCTAAGCCTTTCATGCTGGCCGCCCTAAAACCGGCTTCGAAAGAGGACGTACCGCAGTATCTCTTAGCGGCCCGTCAGGATGTCATGCAGGAATTGGCTGCATCGGACCCGAATTATCAGAAGTTATACCGTCATTTATATCGTGCCAAATCGTGGCATGTCATGGCGGGAACGAAGGATTTTGCTGCATGGGAAGCTAAAGTCGGGCCGGATATCGAGCGCGACTTAAAAAAATAAGTCACAATTAAAAAAGCTGTACGAAGGTATAGCCTAAGTGGAGGCCGTACAGCATGAGGACCGTGCCGCAGAGGATGTTGATGGCGCGCAGGATGCCGGGTGTAATGGCGTGGCGGAAGGCGGCGACGCAGCCCGTGAGGGAAAGGAACCAGAGGCTTGAGGCCATGAGGACGCCCGTCAGGAACGTCATGGCTTCTGTAGCAGGCAGGGTGATGCGGAAGGCGCCGAGGAGCATTGTGCCGTCTAAGATGGCCTGGGGATTCATCCAGGTGACGATGCAGGCTTTGGAAACGGTCTGGCCCAGGGAAACTGGCTGGTCTTTGAGGGTCAGCGCATCCGGGACCTGGCAGATCATACCATAGGCCATGTAGAGGATGAGCAGCGTGCCTGTGCCCAGGATGACCATTTTGAGCCAGGGGAGATGATTCAGCAGCGTGCCGATGCCATAAAAGCAGCTCAGCGACAGGCTGATGTCGAAGAAAAGGACGATGAACGCTGTCGCGACGGCGCGGCGCAGGGAATGGGATAACGCCGAATGGATGACGAAGAGATTCTGCATGCCAATAGGAGCGACGTAGGCCAGCCCCATGGTCAGACCTTGAAAAAAGAACATAAAAAAGCCTCCTTTTCCAACCAAAACCGGTTGGTTCATGTGGTATAATCACAGTATAACAGAGAGAAACGGGATTCCAACCCGCCAAAGCGACATGAATTATACCAACCAAAAGGAGATGAGGTGATGAAGCGGCATATTCCTGTCCAGATTGAATGGCATCCGGATCCGGCGCAGCCTGTGCCCGTATACCGGCAGATTCTCGAATGGATGTATGGCAAAATGGAAAGCGGTGAATGGCCGGCTGGGACGCGTCTGCCATCTCAGCGCGATATGGCCCGGCACTTCCAGGTGAACCGGAGTACCCTGAATCAGGCTCTGAAGCCGCTGCTGGAAGCGGGTGTGCTCCAGGGCCGGGGCAG
>ULRH01055183.1_pt1 | contig 15059 bp, 10 predicted proteins | sample 1955271 | NCBI WGS metagenome assembly ULRH01 (sample SAMEA4835677, study PRJEB28245) | human gut metagenome | biome: gut microbiome; material: fecal sample | place: Denmark | collected 2008 | reverse complement strand
TAGGGAAAGGATGGAACGTTTTTTCATAAGTAGATTTGTTTAGATGATGTCGCAAATATAATGGTATTATCAAAAAATCCCAAATGCCGATTAGCACGAATTATGTCGTACAACATAAGATATACGGTTTCTGATAGTTTATGTAACATTTAACATAATAGATGTAACATGGGTGATAATAAATGTAACATACGAGAAAAGCATATACAAACAAATATTCTACCTTTGTCTGTCGAGAAAAAACGAATTGATACTCTGGTGAAAGCCAGATAAAGCAATTCTATGTAAAACACAAAAATAATAATTAGTCATGAGAAACACAAGATGTTTGAAGCCCTTTGGACTGTTGTTTCTGCTATGCCTTCTCCCTGTATGGGCATTGGCACAAACGATAACAGTAAAAGGTGTTGTGAAAGATCCTACAGGGCAAACGGTCATTGGAGCCAGTGTATTGCAGAAAGGTACGTCGAACGGAACGATTACCGATTTTGAGGGTAGCTTTACGTTGGAAGTTCCTTCGGATGCAGTGCTTACTATTTCTTTTGTGGGTTATAAGACCCAAGAAATCAAAATTGCAGGAAAAACTTCATTGAATGTTACATTGGAGGAAGACGCCCAGATGCTGGATAACGTTATTGTGGTAGGTTATGGTACCCAGAAGAAGGAAGACTTGACTTCGGCGATTGCGACATTGAGTCCGAAAGAAGTTTTGAAGTCACCGGGTGGCATTACAGATGCGTTACAAGGTAGTACGGCAGGTGTAAACGTGTCGGGTGGCAAGATTCGTATTCGTGGTACGGCTTCTATTACAGGTAGCACCGATCCGTTATGGGTAGTAGATGGCATTATCGATGCTTCAGGCAATATCCCCAATGATGATGAAATCGAGTCTATTCAGGTGTTGAAAGATGCAGCATCATGTGCGATTTATGGTGTGCGTGGCGCGAACGGTGTTATTTTGGTTACGACCAAGAAAGGCAAAGAAGGTAAACCTCGCATCAGTTTCAATGCCTATGCCGGTTTTGGTTCGCCTACAAAGAAAGTGGAAATGTTGAATGCATATGATTATGGTATTTATGTGAATGAGCTTTATTACAATTCTTCTTCGGCGGCCAGTATCGCTGACGGTACTTGGAACCAGATTGTACCGACCGGTGTAGCTACCCCGAGTACTCCAATGGCTGATACGGACTGGTGGAATGAATATTTCTGCAATACAAATTATCAGAAATATGATGTATCTGTAAGTGGTGGCAGTAAATATGCAAATTACCGTATTGGTGCTACGCATACGGATAATGATGATCAGATGCATAAGAATGATGCGAAAGTGGATAATATCTATGCTAATGTAGAAGGAACTATCGGTCGTCTTACTTATGGTGGGCGTATTTTCGCTAATTATAGCCGTACAAATGGTTTTACAGGTGCTTCTTTGATGAATATGTTGCTTACTTCGCCCAATTTGCCCGTTTATAACGAAGATGGGACGTTTTTCCATACAGGAAACAATGGACGTGATGGGAACGATATGGCAAATCAAGCATGGTATTTGCACAATCAGCGTTTGCGTAACCGTTCGGTAAGCACAATGGGTAGTATTTTCGGTGAAATCAAGATATTTGACTGGCTGAAATACAGACTTACTTATACATATTCGTATGCGCGTAATAATGATGCTACAATCGTTCCCAAATATGACTTGGGTACGGCAAACGCCCGACAAGATTACAATTCACAGACTTCAACAAAAGGAGGAAGTGGCCATGAGGTGATTGAAAACTTGCTTACTTTCGACAAAACATTTAATGATATCCATTCGCTTTCGGGTGTGGTTGGTATCGTATCTGAAAAGTTTGAAGGTTTTTCTACAGCTATTACCGGCCGTAGTAATGAATATAGTGGATTTGGTATCGAAAGTCGTTATCCAGACAGTCAAATCATTACCAGCTCACAATATAACGAGGCTTATTTTTCTTATCTTGCTCGTGTGATGTATTCGTACAACAGCAAATATATGATTACTGCAAACTTCCGTGCAGATGAGTCATCTAAGTTTGCTGATGGAAACCGCTGGGGATATTTCCCCTCATTCTCAATAGGCTGGAGAGTCAGTGAAGAAAAATGGATGAAAGATGCCACTTCGCATTGGCTGGATAATCTGAAAATCCGTGCAACATTAGGATGGATTGGTAGTGCCAATGCTGTGGGACGCTATGATTATCAGTCGGTTGTGGAAACCGATAACCGTTATTATACGTTTGGTCCCGGGCAGATTAATCCTGACGGAAGTGTATCCAATGCACCTGCACCTTTGATTGAGAATTTTGCAAATCCGGACTTGTCATGGGAAACTACACGTGATGCAGGAGTTGGCTTTGATTTGGATATGTTTCATAATAAACTGAGTTTTGTATTCGATTATTATAATCGTAAAACTACAGATATGCTTTTGGCTGTCCAGCTTCCTCGTTCTACCGGTAATATCAATACGGTATATATGAATGTAGGTAGCATGACCAACTGGGGTATTGAGCTTGCGGCTACTTATCGCGAGAAAATCGGTGATTTCAGTTTTACCATTTCTCCTAACTTTTCGCTTTATCGGAATAAGGTGACCAGCCTGGGAAGCAATCAATCTCTTGCAGGAGGTAGTTCATCTACTGGAAATGTGACTATGACCGTAGCGGGGAGACCTGTAGCACAATTTTGGGGCTATAAGACAGATGGATTGTTCAGAACTGATGAAGAAGCCGCCAATTATGTCAATGACAAAGGCGTACGCCTGCAAGAGTCAGCTAGTGCCGGTGATATAAAGTATGTGGACTTGAATGGAGACGGAGTGATTTCGGATGATGACAAGACCTTTATAGGTTCTTCATTGCCTGATTGTTCATTTGGTTTGAATATTACGGCAGAATATAAAGGTTTTGATTTTTCTATGTTGTGGCAAGGAGATTTCGGTAACCAAATTTATAATAACTGGAAAACAGAATTAATGGGTGGTTATGCAGCTAAGAATCAAATGCTTGATATGGGTGATCGTTTCCGGGCTCATGACGTTACATTTACCACAGCTGGAGGTGAAACCATCACGTTACCTGCCAATACTAATACAGATGTGGCACGTGCTGTATTGAACGATCCTAACGGAAATCATACAAAAGCATCTGATTATTTTATTGAAAATGGTTCTTATTTCCGTTGCAACCGCATTACGTTGGGATATACCTTTGATAAGAATTTGCTTTCAAAGATTCATATCGAATCGTTACGGCTTTATATGGGTGTCAAGAATCCGTTTACCATTACAGGTTATTCTATGTTTGATCCGCAAGTTCCGAATGGAGGTTCAACTTTGAATCGTGGTGTGGATGGTGCTTACTATTATTCAGGAGATACATATTGGGCGACTCGTGAATTTTTTGCTGGTATCCAGTTGACATTCTAACACATAACAATTAAATAGCAAAATTATGAAACGTTTGAAAATTTATATAGGAGCGTGTCTGGGAAGTGTTTTGTTTACTTTAAGTTCTTGTGAACCGGAAATGGAGTTTACTAATCCTTCGGCAGATAGCGAATTGAATTATTATAATACGAAGGAACATCTGACATATGCTGTCAATGGTGCGTATAACATGTTGCAGCGTGCTGGAGGCTGGGCACGATGGATGCCGTTTATGTTGAATGCACGGAGCGATGAATATGCTTTTACAAGTGGTGCGGCTGCCGGTGAACCGGAAACTGCACGATTGTCCCAATACACGGTGAATGCTGATTTGGGAAGCCTTTCAACGACTTTCCAAGATATGTATACATTGCAGTATGCTGCTAATCTTGCTTTGGAGAAATTGGCTGCAAATCAAGATGGTGCATTCGATTTGAATAATACGGAGGATAAGAATTTGTATGACCGTCTGCGTGGCGAAGCTATTTTCCTTCGTGGGTTAAGCCGTTTTTATTTGGTTTATTTCTTTGGAGATCAAATCCCAGACCGTGATTATGTAACTACTGGTGGTGCTGATTATTCATTGCCTCCAGCTGAATCAGGACAGATTTATCAGCGTATGGTCAAGGATTTTCAGGATGCTTCTGAATTGTTGACAGCTTGGAATTATGAGGGGACAAATGATGAAGGACGTGCTACGAAAGGATCCGCCTTGGCATTCTTGGCAAAATGTTATATGGGACGTCCTATCCTTGACGGAACGGCGAAGGCTGGTGATGCCGATTGGACTTCGGCAAAAGCTGTTTTGGAACAAATCATCAATTCTGGTGCGTATGGATTGATGGATAATTATCGTGATAATGCCACTGAGGATAATGAAAATAATAAGGAATCGATGTTTGAAGTGCAGTTTTGTCAAAGTACCGAAACACAAGGTTTTAATCCTGCAGCTCCAGGCGACCTTAACAGCTGGGTCGTGACAGGGCAAAATACAATCCGCGAACTTGAATTGTCTGCCCCCAACTCTACCGAATGTGGACGCTGGTGGAACGGAATGCCATCTCTTGCCTTGTATAATGAGTTTGAACGGGATTCTGAAGGCAAAATTATTGACCCGCGTGCTTATTTGGGTATGTATATTCCTGATGGATGTAAATTTTTAGGCAAGTCAGGAAAGTGGCTTCCTTATGAAGAACTGTTCTCTGGTGGAACCTTTGATGCTTGGCGTGGTAAGTGGTTTGGATGCCGTAAATATAGTCTGGACAAAGTTCGTTCTGTAGAACAAAGTGGTATCAATGACCGACTGATTCGTTATGCGGATATCTTGTTGATGTACGCTGAATGTTGTCTGGAAACAGGTGATGAAGCAACAGCAAAAAATTATATCCAACTGGTTCGCAATCGTGCGAATAATAACACGGTTGCACTTAATACGACCGAAGCCGATGCCGGTATGTCTTATTTGGAAGGAGGGAAATTGCCTACAGTTGACGAATTGATTGCTAATCATCCTGTTGTGGGAAGGGTTGTAGGTAATAATGGTTCTGTCATTTGTGAAGGTATGGAAATAAACACAGTTCGTCGTGCACTGAAACATGAATATTCGGTTGAGTTGTACTGGGAAGGCTGGCGTTTCTTTAATTTGATGCGTTGGTATAATAACCCAAATGATCCGGATCGTGAAAGGATGTTGGACAATTTGATTAATAAGAATGCAGCCCAAGTGGAACAGACAAGTTTGACAGGTACGGCAACGTTTAATTATGAACGGAATCTGTATCTTCCTATTCCGTCAACAGAATTGACTACGAATCCTAATATGCACGGAAATGCAGCCAATTGAGTTTGAATAATAATTGTGCTTTTCAGTAAAACCTCTGCCGGAGCTGCTCGTGAGAGTCTGTCTGGCAGAGGTTTATTTTATCTTGGAATGTCTTTACTTGTCCGTTCCGCCTATATGGGGACATGGTTACGTCGCATAGAATGACAACGGGAAAGCCCTCAATTCGCTTAGGAACATTTGATTTTGCATCATTGTTGTATAATGTTTGTAAGTAGCTTTTATGGATTGTATTTATCGGATGAAATTAAGATATACTATGGAGCGGTATGGATTTGTGCATTTAGCTGATGTCATCGTTCCTGTATGCTGTACCCGTTCCGTTCGCCGTGCATTACTAAACTGTATGTGTTATTATCTTCGTCTGGTGTAAGATTAATAATCTTGCAGCCTGAAGATTAATAATCTTACAGCGGATGGGGCTATCATCCGCGACTTTTCCGGCCGTGAAGTAAGTGATGAGGCTTTAAAGCGAATTATTAGTGCGGCGTTCAAGGCACCGACCAACGACCATTTACGGCAATTCGAGTTTGTCGTGGTGCGTGGACAGGAGAATATAGCCAAGGTCATTGCTCCGTTGGCAAAGAACATGGCAGCATTCAAGAAGCTGGTTGCAGAGGTGGACGAATCGGGCGATAAAGACAAAATGGCGATGTTTGCCGATGCCTTGCCCAAGTAAAAAAACATCGATACAGAAGAGCGGATACATTTGAATGCGTGGTAAGAAATTGGGTATCTGGATGCTTTTATGAAAAATCTCCCTCTCTCAAGGGAAAAGCCCAAGAAAGAGGGAGATTATCATTATTATGAAAAAAAATGTATTCACTTATTTTTCTTTACGAGGCTGGGGTTTGTGCTCTCGTTTCGGATGATTGGGCTTTTCTTCGGCCATTCCTTCTGGTTTTGGCATCAATACCTTGTGTGACAATTTGAACTTGCCGGTTTTTGGGTCGATATCCAGCAGTTTTACTTCAATTTCATCACCTTCTTTCAGTCCGGATTCTTCGATGGTTTCCAAACGTTTCCAGCTGATTTCCGAGATGTGCAGCAAACCGTCTTTTCCCGGAAGGAATTCGACAAATGCTCCATAAGGCATGATGGAACGTACTTTTCCGGTGTATACCTCACCTATTTCGGGGATGGCAACGATGTTCTTAATCATGCGTACAGCATCATCAATGCACTTCTTGTTGGTACCTGCAATTTCGATACGTCCTACACCGTCTACTTCTTCGATTGTGATAATAGCACCGGTTTCTTCCTGCATACCCTGGATAATCTTTCCACCCGGGCCGATTACTGCACCGATGAATTCTTTCGGAATCGTCATGGTTTCGATACGCGGAGCGTTCGGTTTCAGTTCTGCACGCGGTTCAGCGATGCATTCGGTCAGTTTTCCGAGGATGTATTCGCGGCCTTCCTTAGCTTGCATCAAGGCTTTTTCCAAAATGTCGTAAGTCAAACCGTCGCACTTGATATCCATCTGGGTAGCGGTGATACCATTTTTCGTTCCCGTTACCTTGAAGTCCATATCGCCCAAGTGGTCTTCATCTCCCAAGATATCCGACAAGACTGCATATTTATCTTCTCCAGCGTTCTTGATCAATCCCATTGCAATACCTGATACCGGATTCTTGATAGGTACACCTGCATCCATCAGGGCAAGTGTTCCGGCACATACTGTAGCCATAGAAGAAGAACCGTTTGATTCGAGGATGTCGGAAACTACGCGGACACAATAAGGATAGTCGGCAGGAATCTGCCCTTTCAGTGCACGCCATGCCAAGTGTCCGTGTCCGATTTCACGACGGCCTACACCGCGTTGTGCTTTGGCTTCGCCTGTAGAGAAAGGCGGGAAGTTATAGTGTAGCAGGAAGCGTTCTTTGTGCTGGTCGAGTACATCATCGACGATTTTCTCGTCAGCTTTTGTACCCAATGTAACGGTACTCAACGACTGGGTTTCGCCACGGGTAAAGATAGCCGAGCCATGCGGATAAGGCAACGGGCTTACTTCGCACCAGATGGGACGTATGTCTGTTGTCTTACGTCCGTCCAGACGTTTGCCTTCATCGAGGATGCAACGGCGCATCGCTTCTTTTTCCACATCGTGGTAGTAACGGTCGATCATCGGACCTTTTTCTTCCAGTTCCTCTTCGGTGAACTGAGCTTTGAACTCATCACAGATAGCGGTGAAAGCGTCTTCGCGTTCGTGTTTGTTCTTATTGCCCGACTGAGCAATGGCGTATGCCTTGTCGTAGCAAGCTTCGTGAACCGCCTTGCGCAGTTCTTCGTCGTTTTCTTCGTGGCAATATTCGCGCTTTACGGTAGAACCGACTTCTTCCATCAGTTCCATCTGTGCCTTGCAATGAACTTTGATAGCTTCGTGTGCGGCTTTCAGAGCTTCGAGCAAATCCTGTTCGCTCACTTCCTCCATTTCGCCTTCCACCATCATGATATTTTCATACGTAGCGGCTACCATCAAGTCCATATCTGCCTGCTTCAGTTGTTCGAAGGTCGGGTCGATTACAAACTTGCCATCGATACGTGCTACACGAACCTCGGAGATAGGTCCGCCGAACGGAATGTCCGATACGGCAAGCGCAGCCGATGCGGCAAGTCCGGCCAATGCATCAGGCATATCGACGCCATCGGCAGAGAACAAAATGATGTTCACGTAAACTTCGGCATGGAAGTTGTCGGGGAACAGCGGACGCAAAGCGCGGTCTACAAGGCGGCAGGTAAGGATTTCATAGTCGGAAGCCTTGCCTTCGCGTCTGGTGAAGCCACCCGGAAAACGTCCGAACGCAGAATATTTTTCTTTGTACTCTACCTGAAGCGGCATGAAATCTGTACCGGGAACTGCATCTTTTGCGGCACAAACAGTAGCCAACAACACGGTGTTACCCATGCGCAGCGTAACAGCACCATCTGCCTGTTTTGCCAGCTTTCCCGTTTCGAGCGTGATGGTTCTGCCATCAGGAAGCTCGATCGTCTTAACAATAGGATTGATCATAAATAAAGTTTTAATATAATTTTCGTCTATAAAATCGGCTACAAAGATACGAATATTCCAGCAGTAATCGGGTGAATGCAAGGCAAAACTTTTACACAATGTCCATTTTTTTGTTTCATTGAGGGTAAAATGTAACAAAGAAAGCACAGAAAAAGGGAGCTTTCGTTAAACTTCTTTTTTATCGCATAAGAACTTTTCAAAAAACTTTGTGAAACCGTGAAAAGCCGTATCTTTGCACTCCGAAGTAAAATTGTTTTTTTTAGAATGAAAAGAAATGCTTATATCGCCGCGGCTCTGTTGTTGTCAGGCCTTAGTGCCTGCAACAACGAGCCTGCTTTTACTGTCGAAGGTGAGATAACCGATGCGGCAGAGAAGATGTTGTATCTTGAACAGACGGGTTTAGAAAGTATTGTTCCGCTCGATTCGGTAAAATTGAGTGAAGGGGGAAGCTTTAGCTTTTCGGCATCGCGCCCGGAAGCTCCCGATTATTACCGTCTGCGTATTGATAATAAAATCATCAACTTTGCTGTCGATTCTACTGAAACGGTAACGGTGAAAGCCAATTACGGGACTTTTTCTACCGGATACCAGATAGAAGGTTCGGAAAACAATACAAAAATAAAAGAATTGGTGCTGCTGCAAGCAGGCTTGCAGGCCGATGTGAACCGTGTGGCTCAGTCGGGCTTGCCTATCGGCATAGCACAGGATAGCATACAGCGAATGGTCAACACATATAAGAATGAGGTGAAACGCAACTATATATTTGCCGAGCCCAATAAGACGTATGCCTATTTTGCCCTGTTCCAGCAGCTGAATGGCTACATGATATTCGACCCGCTGACCAACCGGGAAGACGTAAAATGCTTTGCGGCAGTAGCTACCAGCATGAACAACCTGTATCCGCATGCCGACCGCTCACGTAACCTATATAATATGGTGATAAAGGGCATGAAGAATACACGCGCTCCGCAAGCGAAACCATTGGATATCCCAATGGATAAAATAGAAGAAACTTCGATTATTGATATTCCTTTGCGGGATGTGGATGGCAAGCTGCATCATTTGACCGACTTGAAGGGTAAAGTGGTTTTGATTGACTTTACAGTATATGGCGCATCGGAATCGGGAGCGCGCAACCTGCTCTTGCGTGAGTTATACAACAAATACCACGAGCAAGGTTTGGAAATTTACCAAGTATCATTAGACACCGACGAACATTTCTGGAAGACAGCTGCCGATAACCTGCCGTGGATTTGTGTGCGCGACCCGGAAGGACCCTATTCGACATTTGTCCGTCTGTATGGTGTAGCACAACTCCCTTCCAGTTTCCTTGTCAACCGGAACAACGAATTGAGCCTGCGTGTTGACGCGAAGACCGATTTGGATGCAGAAATCAAAAAAATATTATAACATGTTGCAAAGCATGTGAAAATACAAGGCGGTAAGGCTTGACTGGTATTATAAAAAGATTTACCTTTGTCGCAAATCAGATAAGAAGGGTTCCGATACGTAACGATGTATCGGAATTCTTTTTTGTTTTATAGTAAGAATATAAACGAATATTAAAGGAGGAAAACATTATGGCTTATATGTCAGAAGAAGGTTACCAGAAGTTGGTGGCTGAATTAAAACAACTGGAATCGGTAGAACGTCCTAAGGTGGTAGCAGCCATAGCCGAGGCTCGTGATAAAGGAGATTTGTCGGAAAACGCGGAATACGATGCAGCCAAAGAAGCGCAAGCCATGCTGGAGATGAAAATCAACCAACTGAAAGCGACTATCGGCGATGCGAAAATCATCGATACATCCAAACTGAAAGCCGATACCGTTCAGATCCTGAGCCGTGTGGAGCTGAAAAATGTAAAGACCGGCATGAAGATGGCGTATACCATCGTATCGGAAACGGAAGCCAACTTGAAGCAAGGAAAGATTTCGGTAAATACTCCGATTGCGCAAGGTTTGTTGGGCAAGAAGGTGGGTGATGTAGCCGAAATCACTATCCCGCAGGGAAAAATCAGCTTGGAAGTAACAGGAATTTCATTTTAACAAGTAGGGCAAGCTTGCGTAAAGCGCAGGTTTGCCTTCTTTTATTATATACAAAGGTATGGCAACAATATTCAGTAAAATCATTGCGGGAGAAATCCCCAGCTATAAAGTGGCAGAAGACGACCGCTTTTATGCTTTCCTCGACATTAACCCGATGGTAAAGGGACATACATTGGTTGTCCCGAAACGGGAAGTAGATTATATCTTTGATTTGGACGACGAAGAACTGGCGGCTATGCACGTATTCGCGAAACACGTGGCTCAGGCCATCCAGAAAGCCTTCCCTTGCCGGAAGGTAGGCGAAGCGGTATTGGGCTTGGAAGTGCCTCACGCGCACATCCACCTGATTCCGATGCAAAGCGAGAAAGATATGCTGTTCTCGAACCCGAAATTGCAATTGAGCGATGAAGAGTTCAAGGCAATAGCCTCAGCGATAAACAAAGCCTGGGAAGGCAATGCTTGATGGAAACCTCCCTCCTGATATGTACATGTAACATAAAGCCATCCCGCAAAGGATGGCTTTTATTTTTCCACTTCTAAAACGGTTGATGCGCATGATAAGGGAATTAACAATAAGCTGTATACTGGCAATGCTTGGATGCCTTGCCTTCGCCCAACAGGCACTGTACCAAATAGAAGGTACGGTGATAGACCGTGATACACGTGAGCCCTTGGAGTTTGTCAACGTCCGGGTAGTCGGCTTGCATATCGGTTCCTCTACCGACGCGGAAGGCCATTTCCGCATCGAGCAAGTCCCGCCGGGCATCTATGCGCTTCAAGCCTCGATGTTGGGATATAAAACTGTCACGACTTCCGAATACAGGGTAAACCATCGTACCCCGCATATCCAGATAGAAATGGAAGAAGAAAGGACACAATTATCCGAAGTCACGGTCACCGCTTCTCCTTTCCAACACATCGCGGAAAGCCCGGTCAGCTTGCGTATCATCGGTTTGCAGGAAATCGAGAAAGCTCCGGGTGCCAACCGGGACATTTCCCGTGTGGTACAGAATTATCCGGGTGTCGCCTTCTCGCCTATCGGTTATCGGAATGATTTGATTGTGCGCGGAGGAGGCCCTTCGGAGAACCGCTTCTTCTTAGACGGTGTAGAGATTCCCAACATCAACCACTTCAGCACGCAAGGAGCTTCGGGAGGTCCCGTAGGTTTAATCGATGCCGACCTAATCCGGAACGTGAAGTTCTATAGCGGCGCATTTCCAGCCAACCGGGGAAATGCGTTAAGTTCAGTGCTCGACTTCAGCTTGCGCGACGGAGATATGGAACACAATTCCGTAAAAGCCACACTGGGAGCGTCTGAAGTCTCATTAAGCTCAAACGGACACATAGGCGAAAAGACTTCGTACCTGGTTTCCGTACGCCAATCTTACCTGCAAATGCTGTTCAAGATTTTAGGCTTGCCTTTCCTGCCCAAATATACGGATGCCTCATTCAAAGTCAAGACCCGATTCGATAGCCATAACGAGCTGACCTTACTGGGATTGGGAGGCATCGACCGGATGAAACTGAATTTAGGCATTGATGGGGAAGACGCCGAATACCTCCTCAGCTACCTCCCGAAGATAGAACAGGAAACATTTACATTAGGCGGAGTGTACCGCCATTATGCCGGCTCACATGTCCAGTCTGTTACGTTAAGCCATAGCTACCTGAATAACCGGAACTTGAAGTACCGCGACAACGATGAAAGCAGTGAAGAAAACCTGACCTTGCGCCTTCGCTCCGTAGAACAGGAGACCAAGCTCCGCATGGAGAATACTTCGCGTTGGGATGTATGGAAATTGAATGCAGGGATAGAATTGAATTATTCGCACTACACCAATACCACTTACCAGCAGGTTTATACCAATACCCTCCACACATTCGATTATCATACCGACTTAGACCTGTTCAGATGGGGATTGTATGCATCCATGGACTATACCGCTCCGGATGACCGGTTTACCGCTTCGTTAGGTGTCCGTGCCGATGCCAATAATTACAATGACAAGATGAAAGAACTTTGGCGCCAACTTTCTCCACGCTTGTCGGTATCCTGGAAATTAGCGGACGGATTGTACCTGAGCGGACATACCGGCCTGTATTACCAGCTTCCGCAATACATCGCTTTAGGCTTTAAAGAGGAAAGCAACCGTTACGTGAACCGCCACCTGGACTATACATCGGTATCGCAAACCAGCGTAGGACTTACCTGGACTCCTAACGAAACCATGGAATTATCCGCCGAAGGTTTCTACAAGTATTATAAGAATATGCCTTTATCAACAGCAGACGGTATTCCCTTATCCTGTAAAGGGAATGATTATGGCGTCATCGGCAACGAAGCATTAACCTCAGATGCCGAAGGAAGGTCGTATGGCATAGAGCTTATGTTCAAATGGCTGATTGCCCAACGCCTGAATCTCTCTTCTTCACTTACGGTTTTCAAGAGCGAATTCCGCGACCGGCGGAAGGAAAACGATTATATCCCTTCGGCATGGGACAACCGCTTTATCCTGAACGTAAGCGGCACATACAATTTTCCCAAACAATGGAGCGTAGGAATGAAAGTGAGTTGCATCGGCGGTTCCCCTTACACTCCCTACGATGTAGAGAAATCGTCATTGGTCTCTGCATGGGACGCACAAGGGAAAGCCTATTACAATTACGATTTATACAATACGGAACGCCTGTCCGCCTTCGGACAATTGGACATACGGGTAGACAAGATGTTTTATTGGAAGAAGTGTATGTTTGGCATTTACCTCGATATCCAGAACATTACGGCAAGCAAATTGCGTCAGCCCGATGTGTTGATGAGCACAGGGAAAATTGAAAATCCCTCCGCGCCGCTTGCCGAACAACGCTATGTAATGAAATCCATCAAGCAAGAAAGCGGAACGCTATTGCCTACCATCGGCATCACATTCGAATACTAAGAAGCTGTTTTGAATTTATCGTACGATGATTTGGGATGAGTTTTTGAGTCATTTTCGCTTCTGTGATGAGGAAGATAGCGGGCTATCTGACGAAGAACAGGAGCGAAAAGAACCAAAAAATCGCCCAAAGCACACACGAAAACGGATACATCAAGCCAAGAAAAACTTTTTGGAGAAATTCAAAACAGCTTCTAACGCCTTTTCATTCACCACAGATTACACAGATTAAAAAATAAGACTGGAATTATTTATTAAATCTGTTTAATCTGTGGTGAAACCAGTTATGAATATTTCTCGCCGAATTTCATTTCAACGTCATTGATAAATTTACGCATCGCATCCTCATTATCCTTCTTGCAAATAAGCAAAGCGTTGCCATGCGCCGCAATCAAATAGCCGTCCAAGTCTTGAATGACTGCCAGCTGGTCTTCAGGAATGGAAATAATATTGTTCCTGCTATTATATAATAACGTATTACTATGCATAATGACATTCTGGTCTGCATCTTTGGGAGAAGCATCGTAAAGCGATTCCCAAGTGCCCAAATCTGCCCAGCCAAAATCACATAATTGCACGTATACATTATCTGCTTTTTCCATAATGCTGTAGTCAATGGAAATGTTCGGGCAAGAAGTAAAGTCGGGGCTGTCGCATTCCACACGCGGACAAATGTCCGGCATTATTTCGTGGAAGGCCTTCAGTATCGTGTTTACGTGCCATACAAAGATACCCGAATTCCAGTAGAACTCATCACTCTGTATAAAGATTTCAGCGAACTCCCGTGCCGGCTTTTCAATGAAAGTCTTTACCTTATAAAAATCTCCTTCCTTCTCTTCATCCACTTGGATATAACCATATCCCGTATCCGGACGGTTAGGTTTGATGCCTAATGTAACCAATTTGTCATTATGGGAAGCAAAGTCCAGTCCTTTCAAGATTGCCTCCTTGAATTGGTCAAACCTCAAGATAAGGTGGTCGGAAGGGGCTACCGCAATGGTAGCGTTCGGATTGATTTGTTGGATGATATACGATGCATAGGCAATAGAAGGAGCCGTATTGCGTCTTTCTTCCTCCACTATCAACTGCCCTTCGGGAAGCTCGGGCAATTGTTCGCATATCAGTTGCTTGTAATCTTTATGCGTTGTAATGTAAATATGGGTAGGCGGAATGATTTGCTTATAGCGCTCGAATGTTTGTTGCAGAAGGGTTTGTCCGGTTCCGAAGAAATCCAAAAACTGCTTGGGCAAATTTTTCCGGCTGCACGGCCAAAACCTGCGTCCCATTCCTCCAGCCATAATAATGCAATAGTAGTTGTTGTTCATGATGATCAGGGTGGATTTAAAAGTTTACGCTAAGATAACAGATTATTTTGAAAAACAAGCCAGAGATTCCTCTAAATAGTGTTAGACAAAAATATTTTCACTTTTTCATTCACTTTCCTTGTTATTTAAAAAGTTTTGCCTATCTTTGCACCGCAATTCCAAAAAGAGTTGCCCAGATGGCGGAATCGGTAGACGCGCTGGTCTCAAACACCAGTGGAGTAAAATCCATCCCGGTTCGACCCCGGGTCTGGGTACAAGAAAAGAGCTAAATATTTGCAAATCAAATATTTAGCTCTTTTCTTTTTTATATTAATGTTCCCAAGTTGTTCCCGAACATCCTCTTACAAGTGGCAGAGTCAACCAGCGAGTGCAACATTACGAAATATTTTTGAAAAAGACCTCAGCCGGACCGGAGTCGAGAAATTGAGTTTTTCTCTCGGTCTGGCATTAAT
>ULRH01041290.1_pt1 | contig 15099 bp, 7 predicted proteins | sample 1955271 | NCBI WGS metagenome assembly ULRH01 (sample SAMEA4835677, study PRJEB28245) | human gut metagenome | biome: gut microbiome; material: fecal sample | place: Denmark | collected 2008 | reverse complement strand
TTTCTTTTTTACCCAACAATATCTTTAATTAAGGGAGACGGGGAAAGCTCTGCCCGGCACAGCCAACCTGTTTATGCTGCGGCAGCTGCTGGGAATTCCGTTGGAAGCAGCGGATATGGAAGCGACTGATTTAGAAGGGACAACGGGAACGGAAAAATCGGGAACATTAGCAAACACAGAAAAAGCAGAAAGCCTGACAGCAAAGCAGAAGTGGATGCTGCTTGCGGCAGCGGCAATTCTGCTGTGGTTTGCTCTGCAATTTGTTGGGCTTGGCGCGGCAGTGGGGCTTCTGCTGCTCTTGCTGATTCTAATGATTGTGCTCTTTTTGATAGCAATAGGGAAAAGCGGTATTGTGGCGGCTGCAAAATCAACAGGCAAAAGAATGTTGTATCTGATAGCGGCAATGCTGCTGGCACTCGTTCTATGGAGCGTTGCTTTTGTGGCATCAGCAAACTACCAAAGCAAGGCCATCTGGAGTATGCCGCAGGAGGAATGGCAGAGCTACCCCGAGGTTGCTGCATGGATGCAGCACTGCGAAACAATGGGAAATGGTGTTTATATGCAGCGGGTGGACCTGCCTTACGACCAGGGGAATACAACCGCATATCTTGTCTGCCGCAAGGGCGTGACCAATGAACAGGCGGGAAAAATCACCCCCAATCCACTGCGGCTGCGCTTCTGGGTTACTTATCAGGCAGGGGAGAGCGAGCCCATGCTGGATGTGCTGACGTTCTGCGGAAATAAAGACTATCAGGTGTTTTTCAGAATCAGGAAAGATCAGTCTGATTGTATCTTTACGACAAATGAAAGTGAAGCGTTGGCAGGAGAAGTAAGAAGCCTGCTGGAAAGCCGGGCAAATGACAAATAAAGAAAGTTAGAGAAATGAGCCTGTGCAGGAACCGTGCATAAACACTGTTTCTGCGCAGGCTTTTTGTTAAGGCAATACCGCATAATTCTAAGTGCCGATACGGCGAGCGAGGTGCGGCAGCTGCTAAGCCAAAAGCGCAGATAATACTGGATGTCTTATCGAGCATTTTGGCAACGCAGATGCCGTGCCGCAGCCGTCGGAGCGGTGCTTAAGCCGTAAGGCGGGAATTGTGCGGTATTGCCTTAAATAAAAACGGATTTGTTTTTTCTAACATTTGGTGTATAATACTTTTATACTGGGTTTGTCTGTGCAGGATGAATGGTGCCTGCATGGAGGGCAGGGGAGAACGCTTCCCTGACAGGCTCAGAAAGACACCATATAGAAAAGGAGAATCCGCCATGTCGGAAGCATTGAAAGAACGCAAAGAGATGGACCCGCAGTACCAGTGGGACCTGACCAAAATGTACGCCAGCGATGCGGAATGGGAAAAGGCTTTTGCCGCCATTGACCCCAAAATTGAAGCTTTGGCTGCCTGGGAGGGCAAGCTGAACAACGCTGCCAGCATTCGTGAATTTTATGATGCAGAAATCGGCGTGTTCCGTGAACTGGAAAACCTGGCTGTCTACACCAGCCTGCGTCTGAGCGAGGATACCCGTGCTGATGACGCCCAGAGCATGGATGCCCGCGCTACCGCCAAATATGTAAAGGCTGTCGGTACCATCGCCTATGCTCAGCCGGAAATCCTGGCACTGCCGCAGGAAACCCTGGATGCCATCATGGCTGACGAGCAGGTTGCCCCCTATCGTTTTGCTCTGGAAGACCTGCTGCGTGCAAAGCCTCACACCCTGACCGCCCCGGAAGAAAAGCTGCTGGCTGCTTTCGGTGAGGCATTCGGCACCCCGAAAAATGTTGCCGATAACCTGGAAGACGCCGACATGGTGTTCGATTCCGTCAAGGATGGCGAGGGCAACGATGTGGAGCTGACCGCTTCCAACTACATCCTGCTGCAAACCTCCAATGACCGCGTGCTGCGCAAGAATGCCTTTGAAAGCTACTACAAGAGCTTCCGCCAGCACATCAACACGCTGGCTGCCTCTTACTCCGGCGCTGTCAAGACCGCTACCGCCGAAGCCTCCGTCCGTCATTATGAATCTTCCCGCGCCATGTCCATGGCAGGGGAGAACGTGCCCGGCCAGGTCTATGATAACCTGGTGGCTACTGTGCGCAAGCACCTGCCGGATATGTACCGCTATGTTGCTCTGCGCAAGCGCATCCTGGGTGTGGACGAGCTGCACTACTATGATGTGTACGCCCCGCTGACCAAGGGCGTCAGCGCCCATTACACCTATGACCAGGCCAAGCAGATGGTTCTGGATGCCGTTGCACCGCTGGGCGAAGAGTACGGCACCATCGTTCGCAAGGGCTTTGCCGAGCGCTGGATCGATGTGTTCCCCAACAAGGGCAAGAGCGGCGGCGCTTACTCCGGCGGCAGCTATGATTCCAACCCCTATATCATGTGCAACTTTACCGGTACGCTGGACAGCGTTTCCACCATTGCGCATGAGATGGGCCACAGCATGCACAGCTGGTTCAGCCGCCATACCCAGCCTGCCCAGTATGCCGACTATACCCTGTTTGTCGCAGAGGTCGCTTCCACCGTCAACGAGAACCTGCTCATTGAGCACCTGCTGGCAGAAAAGAACCAGGATCCCGCAACCCGCCTGGCCCTGCTGAATCAGTACCTCGAAAATTTCAAGGGAACCGTCTACCGCCAGACGATGTTTGCCGAGTTTGAGCGCGATGCCCACGCCATGGCCGAGCGCGGCGAAGCCCTGAACCCCGCCGCCCTGAACAATCTGTACAAGAAGCTCATTGTGGACTACTTTGGACCGGAGCTGGTTGTGGATGACGAAGTACAGTACGAGTGGGCACGCATCCCGCACTTCTACCGCCCGTTCTATGTTTATAAGTATGCAACCGGCTATTCCACTGCCGTGGCATTGTCCGAGGGCATCCTGAAGAACGGCGAACCGGCTGTTAAGAAGTACCTGGAGTTCCTGCACATGGGCGGCAGCGCTTACCCGCTGGATGAGCTGCGCCATGCCGGTGTGGACTTGACCACCCCCGCCCCGGTGGATGCTGCCCTGGATAAGTTCGGCCGCATTCTGGACGAAGCCGAAGCCTGCGTGGCACAGCTGGAAGCTGCAAAATAAGCAGGGGAAAGTCCGAGGGTGTATCTGATTCTTTGTTTTCAGATACACCTTAAGCGCACAATTAGAACCCCCAGTGCAGAAAATCAGCATCTTGCACGATTATTTGAAATATTTTTTGTGAATACTCTTGACAGAGCGTGGTTTATCCGCTATTATAATAAATGCGTGAGTTAAGGGGTCAAGTGCGGCCAAAATGGAAGCACAACCCCCGCAAAAAACTGCGCGGAATAATCAAGAAAGGAGAAAAGAAATGCCTACTTTTAACCAGCTCGTACGCAAAGGCCGTGAGGTCCTGGTAACCAAGAGCACTGCTCCTGCCCTTCAGAAGAGCTACAACTCCCAGAAGAAGCAGTACACCACCATGAACAGCCCCCAGAAGCGTGGTGTTTGCACCGCTGTTCGTACCATGACCCCCAAAAAGCCCAACTCTGCTCTGCGTAAAGTTGCCCGTGTCCGCCTGACGAATGGTATCGAGGTCACCTCCTACATTCCTGGTATCGGCCATAACCTGCAGGAGCACAGCGTTGTCCTGATCCGTGGCGGTCGTGTTAAGGACCTGCCCGGTGTCCGTTACCACATCATCCGTGGTACTCTGGATACTCAGGGTGTTGCAAACCGTAACCAGGCTCGCAGCAAATACGGCGCAAAGCGTCCCAAGGCCGGTGCCAAGAAGTAAGGAAACATCTTTTCGCCATAAAATGGTCAGCTGACCCTTTTGTGGCATAACGGGAGTTTTCTTTAACTTTCGAGTACCGATGATATCATTAATGTGAAGGAGGGAAGAAAGATGCCCAGAAGAGGTAAAATCGCAAAGCGCGAAGTTCTGGCTGATCCTATTTACAATTCCAAGCTCGTCACCCGTCTGGTCAACAGCATCATGCTGGATGGCAAGAAGGGCGTCGCTCAGAAGATCGTTTACGAAGCTTTTGAGACTGTCAAAGAGAAGACCGGCAACGATCCTCTCGAAATGTTCGAGAAGGCCATGGAAAACATCATGCCCAGCCTCGAAGTTAAGGCCCGCCGTGTCGGCGGCTCCACCTACCAGGTTCCCCTGGAGGTCAGCCCCGCCCGCCGCGAGACCCTCGGCCTGCGCTGGCTGACTCTGTACAGCCGCAGCCGTGGTGAAAAGACCATGTCCGCTCGCCTGGCCGCCGAGATCATCGACGCTACCAACAACGTTGGCGGCGCTGTCAAGAAGCGCGAAGATACCCACAAGATGGCAGAAGCCAACAAGGCTTTCGCGCATTACCGTTATTGATCTGCTTACTGAGGAGGTTTAAGCCATGGCAACGCCGAGAGACGTATCCCTGCAAATGACCCGAAATATCGGTATCATGGCCCACATCGACGCAGGCAAGACCACCACCACCGAGCGCATTCTGTACTACACCGGTATTAACCATAAGATCGGCGAAGTTCATGACGGCGCTGCCACGATGGACTGGATGGAGCAGGAACAGGAACGTGGTATCACCATCACTTCCGCTGCAACCACCTGCTACTGGAGCCACACCGAGACCCAGCACGATCCGGCTCTGTTCAAAAAGAACCGTCATCGTATCAACATCATCGACACCCCGGGCCACGTTGACTTTACTGTTGAAGTTCAGCGTTCTCTGCGTGTTCTGGACGGTTCTGTTACCGTTCTGGCCGCAAAGGGTGGCGTTGAGCCTCAGTCTGAAACCGTTTGGCGCCAGGCTGACGAGTACAAGGTTCCCCGCATGGTTTACGTCAACAAGATGGATACCATGGGTGCTGACTTCTTCCGCTGCGTACAGATGATGCATGATCGTCTGCATGCCAACGGTGTGCCTATCCAGCTGCCTGTCGGCCAGGAAGACACTTTCCGCGGCATCATCGATCTGATCGACATGAAAGCTGATATCTACTATGATGATATGGGCAATGATGTGCGCGTTGAGGAAATTCCTGAAGACCTGAAAGAACAGGCTCAGGAATATCATGACAAGCTGATCGAAGCTGTTGCTGAGACCGACGAAGAGCTGATGATGAAGTACCTGGAAGGCGAAGAGCTGACCAAGGGAGAAATCAAGGCTGCTCTGCGTAAGGCTACTATTTCCAACGAGATCGTTCCTGTTGTCTGCGGCTCTTCTTACAAGAACCGTGGCGTTCAGAAACTGTTGGATGCAATCGTTGATTATATGCCTGCTCCGACCGACGTTGCGGCCATCAAGGGCACCAACCCGGAGACTGGCGAGGAAGAAGATCGCACTTCTTCCGATGATCAGCCGTTCTCTGCACTGGCATTCAAGATTATGACTGACCCGTATGTCGGTAAGCTGTGCTTCTTCCGCGTGTACTCTGGTACCGTTGAGGCTGGCACCACTGTTTACAACTCTGTTAAGGATCAGGACGAGCGTATCGGCCGTATCCTGCAGATGCATGCAAACAACCGTAAGGATATCGACATCTGCTACGCTGGCGATATCGCCGCTGCTGTTGGTCTGAAGAACACCACCACTGGTGATACCCTGTGCGATGAGAAGCATCCCATCATCCTCGAGTCCATGAACTTCCCCGAGCCGGTTATCCGCGTTGCCATCGAGCCCAAGACCAAGGCTGGCAGCGAGAAGATGGGTATTGCCCTGTCTAAGCTGGCTGAAGAGGACCCGACTTTCCGTACCTGGACCGATGAAGAAACCGGTCAGACCATCATCGCCGGCATGGGCGAGCTCCACCTGGAAATCATCGTGGACCGTCTGCTCCGCGAGTTTAAGGTCGAAGCTAACGTTGGCGCACCTCAGGTTGCCTACCGTGAAACCATCCGCAAGGATGCTAACCAGGAAACCAAGTACGCACGTCAGTCCGGTGGTAAGGGCCAGTATGGTCACGTTAAGATCAAGATTGAGCCCAACCCGGGTAAGGGTTATGAGTTTGTCAACGGTATTGTTGGCGGCGCTATCCCGAAGGAATACATCCCCGCTGTTGACAACGGTATCCAGGGCGCGATGAAGTCCGGCATTCTGGCTGGCTATCCCGTCGTGGATGTCAAGGTCACTCTGTGGGACGGCTCCTATCATGAAGTTGACTCCTCTGAAATGGCGTTCTCCATCGCCGGCTCCATGGCATTCAAGGATGCTATGAAGAAGGCTGATCCCGTCATTATGGAGCCCATCATGAAGGTTGACGTTGTTGTTCCTGACGAGTATATGGGCAACGTCATTGGCGACTTGAACAGCCGCCGCGGCGCGATCCAGAACCAGGAATCCACCGATGGCACTGCCCGTGTCACCGCTATGGTTCCTCTGTCCGAGATGTTCGGTTACGCTACTGACCTGCGTTCCAAGACCCAGGGCCGTGGCCAGTACTCCATGGAGCCGGCTGATTACCAGCAGGTTCCCAAGAGTGTTGCAGATAAGATCATGACCGAGCGCAATAAGGGCTGATTCTGCACAAATTCGCGCAAAATACTTGATTTTTCTTGAAAAATCTAGTATGATAGCCTTACAACAGGCTATTTTATCTGTTTGAATTAAAGGAGGATACTTCCAATGGCTGAAAAGGAAAAATTTGACCGCTCTTTGGAGCATGTCAACATCGGTACCATCGGTCACGTTGACCACGGCAAGACCACTCTGACTGCCGCTATCACCAAGGTTCTGGCTCTGAAGGGCGACGCCGATTTCATGGATTACTCCAGCATCGATAAGGCTCCTGAAGAGAAGGCTCGTGGTATCACGATCAATACCGCTCACGTTGAGTACCACACCGCGAAGCGTCACTATGCCCACGTTGACTGCCCGGGCCATGCTGACTACATCAAGAACATGATCACCGGTGCTGCTCAGATGGACGGCGCTATCCTGGTTGTTGCTGCAACCGATGGCCCGATGCCGCAGACCCGTGAGCACATCCTGCTGGCTCGTCAGGTTGGCGTGCCCAAGATCGTTGTGTTCCTGAACAAGTGCGATATGGTTGACGACGAAGAGCTGCTCGACCTGGTCGAAATGGAAGTTCGCGAACTGCTGGACAGCCAGGATTTCGACGGCGACAACACCCCGATCATCCGTGGTTCCGCTCTGAAGGCTCTGGAGAGCACTTCCAAGGATCCCGATGCTCCGGAATACAAGTGCATTTGGGAGCTGATGGACGCTGTTGACAGCTACATCCCGACCCCGGACCGTGCTGCTGATAAGCCGTTCCTGATGCCCGTTGAGGACGTTATGACCATCTCCGGCCGTGGCACCGTTGCTACCGGTCGTGTTGAGCGTGGTACTGCTCATGTCGGCGATCAGATGGAAATCGTTGGTCTGAAGGAAGAGAAGCTGACCACCACCATCACTGGTCTGGAAATGTTCCGCAAGAGCCTCGAGTTCGCTCAGGCTGGCGACAACATCGGCGCTCTGCTGCGTGGTATTGACCGTGACCAGATCGAGCGTGGCCAGGTTCTGGCTGTTCCCGGTTCTGTTCATCCCCACACCACTTTCGATGGCCATGTTTACGTCCTGAAGAAGGAAGAAGGCGGCCGTCATACCCCGTTCTTCAACAACTATCGTCCTCAGTTCTACTTCCGTACCACCGACGTTACCGGCATCATCACCCTGCCCGAAGGCACTGAGATGTGCATGCCCGGCGACAACGTTGATATGCACGTTGAGCTGATCACCCCGGTTGCCATGGAAGAAGGCATGCGTTTCGCTATCCGCGAAGGCGGCCACACTGTTGGTTCCGGCGTTGTTTCCAAGATCGAGAAGTAATTTTCGGCTTGTGATATAGCTTTCAAGGCTCCTGCTGTTAAGGCAGGGGCCTTTTTGTTGTGTACGACTTATGGGGCGGGGAGGGGGCAAAGGCCGGGTGTGGAAGACCAAGGAAGGCATCATGAAAACATCAGGAATTGTAGATAGGGGAGAGGACACCATTCGGAACTTTGAAAAAGTGGAGCAGAAGGGGGCACTCACACCGCCCTACCTTGGGAAGTTGTATTTTAGGTCGCGGTTAAGGGGCAAGGGTTGATCTATCCCTAAGTTTTCGGAACGGTCAGGAAGGCTCTCTACAGTACAATTTATAATGGGCAATTCTCAACCTACAATTTTCCCTTCAAGTTTCCTCCAATCTCTGCCAAATCTCTCAACAACAAGCCAAACCGAAATGGCAAAAAATGCGCGATCACAATACCGGGTGATTGGATTAAGAGATTGCAAAGAACATTATCGGGGTAAATGTTCAATCATTTGATAAAATTAGGAATAAACCATTCAAAAATGTTAATAAGTACCGCCAAAGGGTCACCGCACCGCAACGCAAATAATGTGCGAAAAACAGGTTTCAGTTGATTCAAGGACAAAAATTTAGATAGAAACCGCGCTAATGAACTATGCAAATTCTGGCAACTGTGATATAATGTATATACCTAGATGTGTCGGAAAGGTTATCATTTGCGGGATCAAGGCATGCAGCCGGTACAACGTTTTGTCAGCCGCTGTGCCGGGGCCAAAAGCCCCAAAAGCAGGCCGCAGCCCGGCAAGGGATCGCCAGACCGAGGGGAGCACAACCAGGCGTTTTGCAATCAACACCTGCAAAGTGCCGCACATCTGCCGTACCACTTTTCACACAAAAGGGGAAAGTAGTAACACTTAAGGGAGGATAAAACTATGAAGAAAAACCTTCAGCGTTTTGGTGCATCCGTGTTGGCAGCAGCCATGGTTGCCCAAAGCGTGGCGCTTCCCGCAGCAGCCGAAACTACCAAGATTGATTCTTCGGTAGCGCAGTCTGTTGCAGCTAGCGCAGCAAGCGCGGCCAGCGCTGTGCAGTCCCTGCCCAAGTTCACCAGCACCGCAGACCTGATCAAGCAGACAGCCCAAACGCTGGCTGCCCAGGGCGAAGTGCATGAACTGGAGCAGGACGATGCCAAGCTGGAAGCGACTGCACAGAGCAAGGCGGGCATGAGCCTTGCAGCGTTGGAAAATGCATTGGCCGATGCCATGTACGCCAACGCCGCAGCCGGCAAGATCAACACCGAAGCCTATGGCCTGAACAAGGACGAGATGGCATCGGTGATGGCTGCCACCATCAAAACGTATCATCTGTCCAGCGCCGTTACCGACCTGGGCTATGAGACGAACGCCGCAGGCGTTGTGACCGCCGTTACCTTTACCGGCAGCTCCGGCATGACCTCTGCGATGGAGTCCATGACCAACAGCGATGATGAAGTGATTGCGCAGCAGGCTGACAGCTACGCACAGGCTTACGTTGCTGAAAACTCCGATACCTTTGCGGCCAGCGCCGCTACGGACGGCCATACCTATGGCGAGCCGAAATGGTACTGGAATGACACCAACCCGGAGGATGGCCACACCCATACCTGGAAGGAAACCCCCGATGGTTACTGGACCAAGACCGATGACGGCTGGGCTTACACCGCTGTGTATACCTGTAAAGAGGGCGATGCCTACCAGAAGGTAGAAGGCACCGTAACCAAGGATACCACCGAGGCAAAGCCCGGCGCTGCCGGCAAGACCGTTTACTCTGCCAGCGTGCCCGCTGACAAGAGCCCGGTTAAGAAGGAATACAAGGAACCCACCACCCGCACCGACGACATTGCCGCCCTGCCCTGCCAGAACCATGCCGTGCCCAAGGATGCAGATGGCAACTTTGTTGCTACCTTCAACTGGGAAATGAAGAAGATCGAGGGCGAGCTGGCCGCTGACTACAGCAACGCCCAGCTGTTCTATGACAGCGAAACCGGCAAAATTTCTGCCGGCGCTCCCGTTACCATTGACTGGGAATGCACCAGCGTCACCTTCAAGTGCGCTGTCTGCGGCGAAGAAATCAAAACCCAGCCGGTAATGACCATGCCGGTCAGCGTTGTGGTAGACCAGAATGACAATTCCGTCTACATCAATGTGGGCGGCACCCCGACCCTGGATACCACCTCCGGCGGCACCGGCGTTACCCTGGTGTCCGCAATGAAGGACGGCAACTGGTACGATATGCAGAACAACCCGGTTGACGCAAGCAAGGTGAACTTCACCTATCAGAGCGGCGACAACAAGGGCAAGAACAGCCTGCTGCTGTACGACAGCCAGAAGACTGCCGTGTATGTGGACGACCGGGGCAACCAGGTCACCAATACTTACGATGTCTCGACTGCGCAGATGAACTACTACTACTTCCAGCTGTCGCAGTTCAACCAGGACGAAGCAGAGTACTTCGGCGTGGTTGCCCCGTTCTGGACCTCCAAGGGCGTTCAGAAGCAGGGCGAGGATGGCAGCATCACCGGCACCATGGGCGCAATCAAGATATTGTGCAGCATTGATCCGAACGATGATGTCCCGCCGACCACCATGGCATTCATGCTGAACATGCTGCCGCAGGCGTTCATGTCTTACGTCATGAACTATGGCGAAGCTCTGAAAGCCATCCGTAATGCAGGCTTGGCACAGGTTGCCAAGCTGGGTGACAGCGCTGACTATGTCACCAAGCTGCTGATCCTGCACGACTGGATCTCCCAGGTTGCAGAATTCGATATGGGCTCCATGGGCGATATCACCGGCGGCGGCAACAACGACCCCATCCAGACGACTGCTTTCGGTGCCCTGCTGGGCGGCGAGATCGGCGCTAAGGGCGTTGAGTATGGCTGCATCTGCCTGGGCTATGCAGCTGCATTTAACTACATGGTCCAGAATTTGCCTGACAACAAGAGCATCTATAAAAATGATGACGGCAGCTGGAAGACCCCCGATGAAGTAGGCGATAACGCTGTTGTTGACTTTGCCCAGATCCTGTATTACTGCGATACTTCTGATACCAGTGTTGCCGGTAATGCGTTCGGCGGCGGCATGTTCAACAACGTCCACTACTTCAACGCAGTCAAGGTCAACAAGCTGCAGGGCGACAGCAACTCTGCTACGATGACCACCGGCGACCCCAACAAGAACTGGTACTATGTTGACGTCTGCTATGACGATGTGAACACCGAGTGCATGGCCCAGACCCGCGTTGAGAACGCAGGCGACCTGCGCCATGTCAACTTCCTGGTTTCTCCCTCCGGTCTGGAAGGCCGTTACAGCAAGTACTATGATTACATTGACTCGCTGTACGATGGCTACACCTACACCAAAAACAAGGAACCCGATAAGGATGATGCCGGCAATGTTGTGTTGAACAACGGCAAGCCGCATTACTCTTACACCAAGACGGAGAACAAGAACGAGACCCGTTACACCGATACCTGCTACGAGGATACCTGGTTCACCTCTATCTGCAGCCCCATCTACTTCGACAATAATTACTTCTATTACGTTGATACCACGACCAACCAGAACCTGTACAACAACATGCGCCGCCAGCAGTCCGAGAACGGCAACAACGGCAACTCTGGTTCCGGCAGCTCTGGTAACAACTCCCAGATGCAGCAGTTCATGAAGAAGATGCAGAACCAGGGCCCCGATACTCTGGAAGCACGTCCGCGTAATGCGAACTACTATATCCGCAAAGAGGATTCCAGCAGCAGACCCGGCGGCTTCAGCATGAGCAGCTTTACCAAGACGGATGACCCGTTTGATATCATCCTGATGTACTACAACGATCTGAAGAAAACCAGCAGCAACTTCAATGATGACGACAGCAATGCCGAGGTTCTGGCCGAAGCTGGCACCATCTATAAGATCGATACCAGTGCAGTAGATAAGCATACCAAGGTTGAAAACAACCTGAACACCGAGTGCCTGGCAGACGCTGCTGCAAAGCGGATCTACCCCGCACTGGTACACTCTACCGCACTGTATGATGGCAAGCTGTACTTCAACGTCAACAACGCCATCTACCGTATGGACCCGACCACCGGCACAGTGGAAGAAGTGAAGGAATACAACACCGTCTATGGCGGCATTAAGCTGACCAAGGATAAGGACGGCAACATGGTTCCCGATACCCACTTTCCCGGCATGAGCATGGTTATCATGGATAGCGCCCAGGATACCAGCAGTGTGAAGTATCTGAACACCTTCAAGAACCATCCTCTGGCGGGCCTGACCCTGCGTGACAGCTACAGCTTTGCTACCACCACCCAGCAGGGCCAGACTGTGATCACCGGCATCAACACCACCAAGGATCAGCTGGTCGTTTCTGTCGGCACCAACCTGTCCAACACCTATAAGGAACTGGTGGACGGCAAGGCAGAAGTCAAGACCGACGATTCCAGCGCATCTTATGCGGAACGTAAGAGCTACAAGACCGAGTCCTGGAACTACAACCCGAGTTACAACCAGAACATGGGCAGCTCTGACGAGAAGAACAAGAACGAAGAGTTCATGTGGTGCGCTAACCTGGTTGAAACCATGCCGATGTCCGACATGGTCAGCGACCTGAGCAGCGGCGCAACCACCGATGTTTCCGTTGAAGCATGGTGTGATACCCCCGCTTACACCCAGGACCGCACCAAAAAGTACGGCCTGACCAAGGGTGAAAAGGTGTACGCTGACAACGCACTGCCCAAGGGCCATACCTGGGCTCTGGACGAGCTGGAAACCAAGTCCGTTGGCGGCAATGTGTACCTGTGCTCTGATTGCCATACCGCAACCGAGAGCGTACCTCACACTGTAACCCTGCCGGACAAGATTGAAGGCGTTACCCTGACCCTGGGCACCATCAACAACAACTACCTTGCAGACGATACCGTTACCCTGACCGTAGAAAAGACTGGCACCGATATCGTTACCGTTACCGCAAAGAGCGGCGATACCGAAGTTGCTCTGAATGAAGTTCAGGAAGCAGCGCAGGACGAAGCCGCAGCCCAGGCTACCACCGAAAAGGCTAAGACGGTTTACACCTTCACCATGCCGAACGGCGATGTGACCATCAGTGTTACCAAAGCCGCTAAGACCTATGCGGTCAAGGTGGCCGATGCTAACAAGGATACGTTGAAGATCACCAGCCCCGAAGCTGACCTGAATAAGGTCACTGCGGGCACTACCATTACCGTTGTGGCTACCCCGAAGGATGGCTATACCCTGACGGCTGACGGTGTGGTGGTTACTTACGGCAACAATCAGACCCTGAAAGCAACTCCTGACACAGAAAAGGCCAACACTTACACCTTTGCAATGCCCGCTGGCGATGCAACTGTCAGCGCAGCGTTTGAAGAGGTTAAAGAGTACACAGTTAAGGTGAATCCTGTTGAAGGTGAAGTCGCTACTGTTACCGTAAATCCGGACAAGGCTGCGCAGGATACCGAAATTACCGTTACTGTTGCTAACATTAAAGAGGGCTATCAGCTCAAAGAGGGCGGCCTGACTTACAGCTACAATAACGGTGAAAAGACCGAGACCGTGACGCTGACCCTGAATGAAAAGGGAGAAGCAACCTTCAAGATGCCCGCTGCTGATGTTACCGTTGATGCTAAGTTTGAAGCTATGCCGGATAAGACTTATAGCATTACTTCTGACGTGACCAACGGTGCCGCAAACCTCAGCGTAAAAACTGCAGCTATGGGTGATCCGGTTGAGGTTACCTTTACGGCAAATGGCGAAAACTATAAGCTGGAAGAAAGCTCTGTGTGTTACGAAAAGAAGGGTGATCCTTCTACCGCAAAGCCACTGACACCGAACGATGGCAAGTATAGCTTCTACATGCCGGACTATGATGTTGTTGTTAAGGCCGTATTTGCAAAGACTACTCATACCGTAACTTGCAATGTAACCAATGGTACTGCTACTGTTAACCCGACCGGTGAAATTAAAGAAGGTACGAGCGTTACTGTTACTTTTAAGCCGGATGAGGACAAGGCAAATTATGTGCTGAAAGAGAATCCGAAGCTGGATTCTGGCAACCTACACACCACTTTGAATGTAAGCGATGGCGTTGGAACATTCAATATGGACAAGAATGATGTCATTATCACGGCAGAGTTTGTGGAACCCACCACTCCCAGTGAGGGTGACAACACTAGTGATAATACCAACAACGGCGGCGAAGAAACCCAGGCTCTCGAAGCCGAGGAGCGCACCGTTCATGGTGCCGCTGAAAAGACCACCATTACCGCAATGGCTGTCTTTACCTGCACCGATAAGAACTGCGCAAGCGCACAGTTCGTGGATGCAACTGTAAAGCAGACCAGCGGCGTTACCACCGCTGCTGTCACCTTCAACGGCAAGGACTACACCGCCAAGTACGGCGAGAAGAACGGCTGGGTTGAAGAAAACGGCAAGAAGTACTGGTACGAAAAGGGCGTGAAGCAGGGTACCACCGGCCGCGGCAAAGAGATCTATGATCCCAATTCCGACGCTTGGTACTGGCTGGATGCTGTCCAGGGCGGCGCAATGACCGTCAGCAAGGACGTTTATCAGGAATCCGCCGCCGGCCAGTGGGCTGATAAGCCCGATGGCACCGGCAAGTGGGTCCGTTACGATGAGAACGGCCACATGGTCAAGGGCTGGCAGACGACCGATAAGGGCACCTACTACTTTGACCTGATCACCGGCGCTATGGCTAAGGGCGCAGGCGATATTGACGGTGTACCTTGCGCATTTGACGAGTACACCGGTATCGCTCTGGACGGCCAGTGGCTGACCATCAAAGGCGCTGACTTCTGGTACGAAAAGGGCGTTCGCCAGGGTCTGGAAGGCCGCGGCAAGGAAATCTATGACCCGGCTTCCGACGCTTGGTACTGGCTGGATGCCGTTGACCAGGGCAAGAAAGCCACCAGCAAGGATGTCTATCAGGAATCCGAAGCTGGCCAGTGGGCTGACCGCGCCGATGGTACCGGCAAGTGGGTCCGTTACGATGCACAGGGCCACATGATCAAGGGCTGGAGCGCTGACAAGCGTTACTATTTCGACCCGATCTATGGCACCATGGCTAAGGGCGATGCAGTCATCGATGGCCGCACTTATCATTTCGATAAGAACACCGGCATTCGGCAGTAATCCCACAGCCGGAACAATGAGCTGTAACCCAGCCCATTAACCCCTAAATAGAAATGCCGCAGCAGATGTAACAGTCTGCTGCGGCATTTTTGTATTTTGGGGCATAGGTTCAGTGAAATATTTGCCGGGCCAG
>ULRH01020919.1_pt1 | contig 15114 bp, 12 predicted proteins | sample 1955271 | NCBI WGS metagenome assembly ULRH01 (sample SAMEA4835677, study PRJEB28245) | human gut metagenome | biome: gut microbiome; material: fecal sample | place: Denmark | collected 2008 | reverse complement strand
AAAGTGCCCTTTCAAAGGGGGATGCCCTAAATTGAGTGCTTACTATCTTTAACGGGTGCAGGGATTATGTTAACATGATTCCTGGCAAAATCACTTTGGCTACTTGCCAATGTTAATTTCAAAGCTGATTATTTAACATAACTCGATTTAGGGCACTCAAAAGTGCCCTTTCAAAGGGGGATGCCCTAAATTGAGTGCTTACAAAAATAAATTTCAAACACCGCAATATCCTGAAGCTGGTATTCATAAATATATTTTTGAATTAGACTCCAAAATTGGAGTAACAACCAATTTTGATAAAATCTATGATATTTATGCACAAAATATGACCCATGAAGCGATTATTATTAAAAATTATACGGACAAAGGAATTATTGATTGCATAAAAAATTCCGAATTTTATTTTCAGCCATGCAGACTACACCCAAGTCCGCAATAGCTATTGTTAACAATAAAACATGAAATTTATGTCACAATCCTCAGAAAATAATAAACGCATAGCTAAAAACACGCTACTATTGTATATAAGGATGTTTTTTGTAATGGCTATCACCTTATTCACATCTCGTGTCGTATTATCAACTTTGGGTGTCGTAGATTTTGGTATATATAATGTCGTTGGTGGTGTAGTGGCCATGTTGGGAGTACTCAATGGCGCTATGTCAGTTTCTACACAGCGTTATCTCACGTTTGAACTCGGACGTGGAAATGACATTCGTTTGAGACAAGTTTTTAGCACAAGCCTTTTGATATTCTTCATATTGTCTTTGGTCATAGTCGTTTTGGCAGAAACTATCGGTTTATGGTTTTTGAATACCCAAATGGTAATACCAGAAGAAAGGGTTTCCGCAGCGAATTGGGTGTATCAGTTCTCAATATTGACATGCATAACATCGCTGGTTTTAAATCCTTATAATGCAGTTATAATAGCCCACGAACGAATGAATGTCTATGCTTACGTGGGAATATTAGAAGTGGCACTTAAATTGGGGGTAGTTTATTTTCTGTTGGTTCTCCCTATGGACAGGTTGTTTTCATACGGTTGTCTGATTTTTATCGCTCATCTCATTATTACAGCAATATACATAATATATTGTCTGAAACGGTTCTCGGAAACCCGCTTTTCTTTTTATTGGGAGAAATCGTTGTTTATGGAATTGATATCATATTCAGGTTGGAATTTATTCGGATCTCTTTCAGGTATAGTTAAAGGGCAAGGACTAAATATTTTAATAAATATGTTTTTTAATCCTTCCGTAAATGCAGCCAGAGGTATTGCATATCAAATCAATAATGCAATTAATCAGTTCTTTACCAACTTCTTTAATGCCGTACGACCACAAATAACAAAATATTATGCACAAAAAGATTTAGAGAATCTGTTCAAATTGGTTTTCAGGAGTTCCAAGCTTTCATTTTTTTTGATATATGTATTGGCTTTACCTATTATTATAGAAGCTCCTTATATCATACAGCTATGGTTGGGACAATTGCCTGAATATGTTGTGCCGTTCACCCGACTTATCGTAATAATTACAGCAGTTGATGCAATGGCCAATCCTTTAATGACTTGTATCCATGCCACTGGACATATAAAATTTTATCAGGCGTTAGTAGGAACATTAATAATATTAAATGTGCCTGTTTCATATCTGATTCTAAAATTTACGGATGGTTCACCGATAATAGTATTTGAAATTTCATTGACCATAAACGTTATAGCATTGTTTGCACGTGTGTTCTTGGTGAGACAACAAATTAAAGAATTTCCTGTACTTGAATATCTTAAAGAAGTTATTGGAAAGTCTTTTTTTGTGTCAATATTGTCTTTCTTTCTTACATATGGTGTGGTTACCTTGCTGCCTGATAATTTTATGCGATTGGTCATAGTCACATTTGCTGGCATAATGATAACACTTGTGTTGTTTTTACTGATATGCCTGAATAAAGAAGAACAGTACATCATGATAGAGTTTGTTAAAAAACGTATTATAAAGAAATGATATCATTAGCAAAAAAAAATTTGTGTACAGGATGTGGGGCATGCGCTTATATATGTCCAAAACATTGCATTACAATGAAAGAAAATGAAATTGGCGTTGTACTGCCTGAAATTGATACAAGTAATTGTATTGAATGTGGAAGATGCCAACACATATGTCCAATATTGTCTCCGTTAAAGCTTAATTCTCCAAGAAAGGCTTATGCTGCATGGAGTACTGATGAAAATGAACGTTTTACTAGTGCTTCAGGAGGTATTGCGGCAGAGGTTTATAAAGACGCGATAGAAAGTGGCAATATGACTGTCGGAGCGAGTCAAAACCAAGATTTTAGCGTATCGTTACAGATAGCTGATTCTCTTGAACAAATTCAAGTATTTAAAAACAGTAAATATGTCTTCAGTTCTGCCCTTGAAGCTTATCCACAAATTGCCCGATTGTTGAAGAACATAGAACGCAGCTTTTTTGTCATTATTGCATTGCCATGTCAAATAGCGGCTTTTAAGAGCATTTTCAAAAGGTATGAAGACAGATTCTTGTATATTGATATTGTTTGCCATGGTACGACCCCATTAAGTTATTTACAACAACACATAAAATACTTGGAAAATAAGTATAAGGAAAATGCCGTAAGCATGTTTTTCAGGGATCCTAATACTAATACTTATACATTTACATTTACTTTATATAATAGTACGGGACAACGGTTCTGTATACGTACAATAGAAGGAGGCGATGCTTATCAAGTTGGTTATCACAAGAAAATGACGTATAGAGAAAACTGTTACCATTGCCTGTTTGCCCAAAGCAACAGGATTGGAGACATAACTTTAGGTGATTATCATGGATTAGGGCTTTGCGGCACATGCTCTTTTGATGATAAGAATGTTTCGCTGGTATTGGTACATACAGACAAGGGAAATGCTTTGTTAAACAGACTAATAGAGAAAAGAAAAATCATTGTTTACGAACGACCTTTGGAAGAACCTATAAGGGGGGAGATACAACTTCGTCATCCGTCAACGAAAACTAAAGAACGTTTTGATTTTGAAAGTCTTATAAAAAAGAATAAAGGTGATTTCTTTTTAACAATGTCGATTGTCCTGAAGAGGTATAACAGGCGTAAAAAAATAAATGAATTAATGTCTTTGCCAAGACGTATTGCAAGAAAGTTGAAGCGAATCATATTTAAATAATTTGGAAATATGAAAAAGAAAACAGTGCTAATCATAACTGTACAAAAAGCTCCTAATTTTGGTGCATGCTTACAAGCATATGCCTTATGGAAATACATAGAACAACGAGGACTTGACTGCAAAGTGATAGATTTATTAAGACCATATCATAAGGGGTTTATTTATACCAAAGGTTTTGACCCGTTGAATAAGTATGAAAGGAATTGGTTATTAAATATAAGAATAAAATACATACGACCTTTCAAACGTTATTTAAAAAAAATCTTAAGCGTAAAGAAGCAAAAGAATAATGACGGTTTAAGTAAGCGTGTTTTAAGTAGATATGAAATATTCTTGTTTGAGAAATTCAATAATAATATTTCTTATACAAAGACTTACAAGAGCATAGGAGATTTGTACAAAAATCCACCCAAAGCGGACATTTATATAACAGGAAGTGATCAGCTATGGAATCCGACACAACCATATTCCTTGGAACCTTATTTTCTTACTTTTGTGAATAATGGTGGAAAAAGATATTCTTACGCAACAAGCATTGGCGTTTCCGTATTAAGTGAACACACGAAAAAACTTTTTTCAAAATGGTTAATCGGTTATGACATGATTTCCGTAAGAGAAACTGAAGCCGTACATATTATAAAGAGCATAACAAATAAGAAGATAATCCGTTGTTGTGACCCTACGTTTCTTTTTCCCGGAGAATATTGGATGCAGATGGCAACCGATAGGATTATAAAGGAGAGATACATTTTTGTCTTCTCTTTGGATTATGACCAGCGTCTATTGGAGTATGCCACTTCTATCCAAAATACAAATAAGTGCAAAATAATATCTTATCAGACTTGCTATAAAAAAACAGATGCAAATAAATTTAATTTGGAAATGATTGAGAATGTCGGTCCTGTTGAATGGTTATCATTGATAAACAATGCAGAATTTGTCTTAACAAATTCATTTCATGGCAGTGTGTTTTCCCTTCTCTTACACACACCATTCCGTGTAGCAATATCCAATAATAGGGGGTCAAGAATAATATCATTATTGAAAGATGTCGGGTTGGAACATTTGCTATTAACAGAGAAAAACAATAATCCGGATATACCTGAAATAGATTTTGAAAAATCAGATTCAAATATAAAACACATGAGTGATTTCGGCAAAAATTATCTCAATAAAATTCTTTCATAATACATGATTATTTATCTTTTATTCCTTGTTTTTGTATTCATTTTTTCCATAAAGGGTTTCAAAAAAGGAATCATATATTACGCACCTTTCAAATTCTTGTTTAGTTATGGAATACCATCTCATATTGGAACATTAGGACTTGATTCGGTATTTACATTGGCATTGTTTTTTATTTGGTATCTTTTTTATAGAAAAAAATATTCTATAAACGGGTTTCCGTTAAAGAAATCTGTAATCATTTTAATTATTGCTGCATTTGTATATTCCACAAATCCAGTTTTTTCTATTCAAGTTTTACTGAATGAAATAAGTCCGTATTTATATCTGATAATGTTCTTTTCTGCAATAAACACCAAAGAGGACATTAAGGCCTTTATCAAAATTTTATGCATATACATTATATGTTTGAATGTCAATGGACTTTTTGAATTATTAGGAAATAATATTATTGGCAACGCATTGACATCCGTGATTTCAAAAGATACTTATTGGGCTAATGATGTAGTGCAAAGAGGTATTTTTGTCAGACTGCATTCTTTCGTACCTCATTCAATAGGTTTTGGTGTTGAAAATGTTGTATTCTTTTCTTTCTTTTTTGCCATGTTCTATTATGGCAAGGAACTAATGAATAGGAAGATAGCGATATTTTTCATGATTTTTTGTTTCATTGGGCTATTCCTTTCAGGTTCAAGAAGCCCGTTGTTGGGAGGAATGATAATAATGTTGCCTCTGATATTGAACAAGCAAACTTTTAAATCAAAAAATTTAATCTTCTTAACAACAGCCATAGTTATAATTGTTTCACTAGCAGGAAATTATTTTATAACCATGTATGAATCATTGACAAGTGATGCAGCGACTGATATTGGAGGTGCCAGTTCATGGGAAATGCGTTTAGGGCAATTGGAATATTCTGTATTCTATTGGATGCAACAATTTTGGCTTGGTCATGGTCATACATTTGACATCTTTGGTGGAGGAAGATTCTATTCGGAAATATTTGGTGCAGAGTCTGTTTGGTTCCCTATTATGATGAAAAAAGGATTATTGGGAATAGTCAGCTACTTATATATAACCATTGAAGCATGTATGAATATACCCCAACATAAATATGGACGTTTATGCCTATTCTTAATGTTAGGATGGCTGGTTATTGACAGCGCAACCAATCTTCCAGGATTGAATATACTCTTGCCACTATATTTTTATTCGATATATTATAAGTATGGCTATATGGATGCAAAAAGCGTTCTTTTAAAATCTGTAAAGTTATGATTTCTGTTATAATCCCTGTTTATAAGGTTGAAAAATATCTTGATGAGTGTGTCAAGTCTGTAGTTGACCAAACTTACAAGGATCTGGAAATAATTCTTGTAGATGACGGGTCACCTGATAATTGTCCTAAAATCTGTGACGAATGGGCTTCGAAAGATAAACGTATAAAAGTCGTCCATAAGAAGAATGGAGGATTGAGTTCTGCAAGAAATGCAGGGCTTGCCATTGCAAATGGGGATTATATCGGATTTGTAGACAGTGACGATTTTATCAACGAAACGATGTATGAAGACTTGATGCAAATAATGTTATCAAATAAAAAGAATATAGTGGTTTCATCTCCCATAATAAGGAATAGTGACGGAAAGTTTTCGCCTTATGTTGTAGGTTCTTTTGTCTATAAGGATGGAGATAGTATGCTAATAAAAGATTATATGGAAAAATTTCTTTCATTGGCAATAGATGCAACGGTTTGGAATAAACTATTTAGAAGAGATTTTATTAAAACAATGTTTCGTGAAGGACGGAATAACGAGGATTATCTTTTCATGTATTACAATTGTAAATCATTATTTAATAATGACTTTTATTTTGCAGTAACAGATACTCCCCATTATTATTACCGAGATACTCCGACAAGCATCTGCCATCAAGATAAAAGTTCTACAAAACGTTTGTTTTTTGATGAATTATATAATATAAAAGAAGTAAAAAACGATTTAAGTGGTTGGAATCAAAATTTAATGCAACAAGTTATATGTTTAGAAGAAGGGAAGTTAATACATGCTTGCGATCAAATATTGAAATATCCGAATTTAAAACAAAAACGTCCGATGGACTGTAAATTTGTAATGTCTGAATTAATATCTATAGGGATATTAAAAAAAGGACGTTCTGTGTCTTCTATGATGAAAATATTTTTATTCAGATATTGCCCCTCTATTTATTTATTAATATTCAAAATTAGACGATTTGCAACATTCAACAAAAGCAATTCATGAGCAAATAATTATAAATATTTTTCAATGAAGAATAATTTAGCAATAATAATCCCTGCGTATAAATCGACTTTCCTTCCTGCCGCTTTGGATTCAATAGCGGCACAAACGTGTAAGGACTTCACGCTTTACATAGGTGATGATTGCAGCCCGAACAATATTGGTGAAATAGTTGATAAGTATGAAGATAAGATTAACATAATATATAAACGGTTTGATACGAATCTTGGAGGCAAAGACCTGGTAGCGCAATGGGAACGTTGCATTGACCTGACGCAAGGCGAACCGTGGCTTTGGCTTTTCTCCGATGATGACGTGATGGAGGCAAATTGCGTGGAGGAGTTTTACAAGGCAATAAAAAAGAATCCAGACCATAATATTTATCACTTTGACATCAATGTGATTGATAAACATGGGGACATTATGAGATCTATAGCTCCGTATCCAACAGGCCTGACGGCATGGGATTTCTGCAAGAAGCGCAGCGAAGTCAAACTAATAAGTTATGTGGTGGAATATATCTTCAGAAGAGACACCTTCATGAAATGTGGACGATTCCAGAACTTTGACCTTGCTTGGGGAAGCGATGTCGCCACCATTACCAAACTCATTGGCAACAAGACACTGGGCGTGATAAACAGCGCACACGTAAACTGGAGATATAGCGGTGAAAACATTTCTCCTGACCACTCGGCTAAAACATCTTTCAGAAAATTGCTATCAGTAGCTGACTATACGGACTGGATAAACCGTCATTTCTTCTCTCACGGTAAAATGAATCATTGGCTATTGGTACTGTACCTGAAACGTTATAAGAGATACGCCAAAAACATTGCTCGCAAAGACAGACGTACTATTGAAAGCAACTTTATCACGAAAATGGGATGGGACAAATATACCTTCCTATTACGCCCACTGTTCAGGGTTGTTTCTTGGATGATTTAAAAACAAATAGCATATATCGTATGTTATCATATATTGAGAAGAATGACCCTGCGCTTTGCTGTGGCTGCGGGGCTTGTGAACAAATATGCGCACATAAGGCTTTGCATTTCGAGGAAGACAAAGAGGGGTTTTCATATCCTGTCTTGAACAAAGAACTGTGCGTGGACTGTGGGTTGTGCGAGAAAGTCTGCCCCATGATGAATGCCGGTCAAGTGCAGAATGAAAAGGGGAATGCCTACGTAGCACAAAATCTGAATGAGGAAGATTTGCGTACAAGTTCATCAGGTGGAGGCTTCATTGCTATTGCCAAATACGTGTTGGACAAAGGCGGAACGGTTTATGGTGCCGCTTATCAAGACAGCCCGGTTGTTGCGCATGAGCGAGTGGAGCGAGTGGAGGATTTAGAGAAGCTAAAAGGCAGCAAATACGTGCAGTCGGATACCTGCGACGTATATAACCAAGTAAAACGAGACTTGCGCGATGGACGTTTGGTGTATTTCACAGGGACACCATGCCAAGTGGCGGGGTTGAAGCTCTTTCTCAGAAAAGACTATGAAAACCTGATCACATCCGACCTTATTTGTCATGGTACGCCTTCGCCCAAGATATTTCAAAACATGGTAAAGCATATGGAGGAGAATCTGAACGCAGATTTCAAAGACTACTCATTCAGGGATAAAAGAGTTCGGGGCTGGAGCTGTTCTTCTTCTTCTTCTTACAAACACCGCGCCAAAGGCAATGAAATCTATGTAAATTATGCTAAAGACATGGAAGCATACTTCAAAGCTTTCATATCCGGACATCTCATGCGGATGAACTGTTACCACTGTCCATTCGCCACCACTCAAAGATGTGGAGACATCACCTTAGCCGACTTCTGGGGAGTGAGAAAACAGATGCCAGACTTTCCTAATATACACAAAGGAGTAAGCCTGTTTATTACCAATAGTGCCAAGGGCAAGGAATTATTGGAGACACTAAAAGCCCAATTCCATATACGTCCGGTATCCATGGATGTAGCGGTAAGCACTAACCACAACCTGAAATGTCCCACCCCCTATTCAAAGGAACGAAAAACAAGCTATGACCTTGCATTGAATCATTATCCAGAATTCGTGAAGAAATATTACGTAGGCAACTATTTTACAAACAACCTGAAAGTACAGACGGAATATTTCATACGCAAGCATGGCTGGCTGTTCTCCATCATTTCCGACATTAAAAAGCTGATAAAATGAAGGTCGCAATCATTACAATACTAGACAATACGAATTATGGCACCTACCTGCAAGCCTTGGCCACAGGAAAAGCTATACAGGAACTTGGACATGAAGTGGAGATAATCCGCTACACGCGCAAAAGCATGACACCCGAGGGAAGCTCCCGGCAAATATTGAAAGACCGTGGGGTGCTGAGATGGCTTAACCGCTGTGTGCTAAAACGCAAGGGAAGAAAAAGAACGTTTGAGCTGAGAGTCAAAGACCTTGACTTCTTGTCGTCATACCTTCCTATGACAAGGGAGTACGTAGGTTTTGAACAATTAGTAGACGACCCTCCCAAAGCAGATGTTTATCTGACCGGCAGCGACCAGGTATGGAACAGCTATTACAATCACGGCATAGACAGGAGTTTTTATCTTGACTTTGCCCCAATGAATGCGACAAAGATCAGTTATGCCGCAAGCATAGGGATGCCGGAGTTCCCCGCCAACGAAGTGGATGATATTGTCAGACTGCTTAGAAAATACAAAAACATCACAGTAAGGGAAACTGCCGCAAAGAAAATATTGGCAAAACTCGGCATTGCATCAGAGGTAGTCCTTGATCCCACCCTACTGTTGGATAAAACGGCATGGGCAAATATCGCAAGTCACTATCCTTTTACCGAAAATGAACCTTATTTGCTTACATACAGTGTGGAATATGGTAAGGAAAACTCCATTATCAAACATTATGCCAAGCAAATCGCAAAAAAAGAGGGGTTGAAGATATATCACATCACTTATAGCGGGATACCGAAAGATAACTATTACGATAAGGTATTCAGCTATGCCACTCCCGACCAGTTCCTCAACCTGATGCTCCATGCCTCGTTTGTGGTAGTCAGTTCTTTTCATGGTACGGCTTTCTCAGTGAATTTCAACAAGCCATTCATTACAGTCTCACCCAAGCGTTTCAACAGCAGGATAGAAAGTCTTTTGAGCATAACAGACTTGCAATCGAGGATTGTGACCGATTGCAACTGCAATGTGGAAGACTTAGGAAAAATAGACTATTCAGTCGTCAATGAGATATTGAATGAAGAAAGGCTGAAGTCTATGAATAGACTGTCGGAAATGCTAAAATAAATATATATAATTGACCATTTACGAAACGGCTTCACAGCTTTCTACAATAGGACTCGCACCAAGCTACGAACGGATTCGCGGCGAACGGTGTGTACACGCATCAAATGCCCATTATGTCAAAAGACAAATTCACTATATTCTTCTCCTGGCAGTCAGACACTAAAGGCAACCGGAAGATTATCAAAGATGCTATCCGTGCCACATGTCAAATACAAAAAGAGAAGTATGGCTACGAAGTGGAGATAGACGAGTCTACTCGGAATTTACCAGGCAGCCCAAGTATAGAAGAAGCTGTCCTGAGAAAAATTTCAAAAGCAGATATTGTCGTTTGTGACATCACTCCTATTGGAACTAGTGGGCAGAAACAGATGCCTAATAGTAATGTTGTTTTTGAACTCGGCTTCGCTATGCACGCGTTAGGGGAAGAACATATCATTTTGGTGGCAAAGAAAGGAGATTGGGATGTGAAAGATTTACCTTTTGACTTCAACCATAGGCGAATAGGCATGTTTATTTCTGCCAAAGACTGCGACCTGAATTTTGAAATAGACTGTTGTATTAAGCATTGCCGGAAAAATAAGTTTCTTACAATCAAATGGCAGCAGAATATGTTCAGACGTTTGAATGAAACTGCGGCGACGTTGTTATCAAGGCATTTGCAATCTGAGGAAGGTAAAGCAGACACTCGACTTAAGGCAACGGAAGAGTCCACTGTGTTTTTTGCAAGGAGGATGGCCGCGGCTTTTCCCGGCGTGCGTGGGGTAGTAGAGTTCACAAACCGATGCCAAATCATCAAATGTCTTTCCATACTGTTGCAATCACCATTAAAGTTTGAACATGGATTGGAGAGGGCAGATACAGATCCTGTGTGGTTCTTCCGGGATGGTGCGACAGAAAATATATCTTCTTTCAAACACATAGAACATAAGAAAGTGCTCATGAATGTAAATGAGTTGTTGATAAAGCGTATTGTGGTTTTCCGCGACAACGGCAGATACTATGGAGAATATGTGTATGTAGAAGTTGAAGCTGACAAACCTTGTGGATGTTATTCTTATAATCAGGATGAGGTAAACAGCATCGTAGATTCAATGGGATATTATTATGAAGAGTTTGCCTCATTCAAGCCTGCTTGGTATTTGCCAGAAAAGAAAATCACAAGGCAGGAATACGATGACAATACTGTTGTGATGTATGGCAGGCATTGGCATCTGAATGGCAAGGCACAGCTGCGGGCTCGCTATCTTTCGCCTTACAACTTCATTTTAGCTGCCAAGTTCTCTCCCTTTAATTGCAATGAGTTTGACCGTACATCGGAAGATTATTTCAAGGGTATGCTTGAGGGGGCTGTCACAAACGAGCAATTTAACGATTACATGATGACGTTTCCAAAAAAGATATAACATCTTATTTCCTATATCTAGAAATACAAAGAATCAATTATGGAGAATATATTATTGGTCGCCACTAGTTCATGGGCGGGTATGGGGCCATACGCGAGTGAGATAATCAATGCCTTTGCAGATGTCGGCAATGTGTATTTCTTTGTCGTCGAAGATGAAAGGCATTACTTTAGCTTTAATCTTGCACAAAGCATGCGAGACAGGGGTGTCATAATGTATCGCAAAAACTCGAATATCAATAAATTATTAGATTTAATATGGGCACCATTTGAAGTGGAGAAGCGATTGAGAAAATTCTGCCGTGACAAGCGAATAGACGTCATTCATTTTTTGACAAGCGAAGTGCCTTATGGGAAAACCATGTTGGCTTTGAAAAAGGAATATAAATTGTTTTTCACTGTTCATGACTTGCATCCTCATGAAGCAAAAAAGGTTTTTTACAAGATGTGGCGACATAGGTGGATGTATAGGAAGTTAGCAAGGAATAGAAATATTGCCGAATTTTTGATTACAAATAGTAGGATGCAAGAAAAGGTATTGATGTCTATGTTCCCGCAAAAGAAGATTTATTATTTTGAATTTCCTTCGTTGGTAAACAATAGCATAGTCAAGGGAAACACAGTTCCGCCGGAGCTCGTGGGCATTGAAGGCTATGTGCTTTTTTTTGGTCGCATTGAGCAATATAAAGGTGTGGATTTGGCTTACAAGGCATTTTCCGAGTATGCAGCATTGCACAAACATACACTTGTGATTGCAGGTAGCGGTGAAATCTATTTCCCGAGAAATATGGAGCGCGAGAAGAACATCGTACTAATCAATCGATATATCCGTGATGACGAAGTACCTTATTTATTTCGTCATGCTTCAATAACCCTTTATCCCTATATTTCTGCTACTCAATCAGGCGTGTTATCCCTTTCATGTTATTTTGAGAAGCCTATTGTTGCTTCTGATGTCCCATTCTTTAAACTTGTTTCAGAAAAGGGTTTGGGCTTTAACTTCTCAACAGGCAATTTGGATGACCTCGTAGAGAAGACTTTGCTTCTCATGAAAACCGATATGAAAGCTATTGAACAAAATGAAAGAAGGTTTTATGAATTGCATTATTCAAAGGAATGTTTAAGAAATAATTTACTATCAATATATAATCGATGAAACCCATAGCCCTCGTTACCTGTTACTTCCATCACAATTACGGAAGTATGCTGCAAGCATACGCTACAGAAATGATCATGCGGCAGATGTGCCTGCCTTTCCAGACGATTGCTTGTAGAGCGCCAATCGATTACATGGAAGAGAACAAAGCAATATACATCATCAAAAAATTGTTGATTGCCGACTGGAAGATGCGGCTTGGAAAAATGAAGATAGAACGGGAAAAGAAGAAGAATCCAGTCTTTGCCCGAAATTGGAAGATACGTGATGAAGCGTTCAACCGGTTTGCAAAGGAATCATTCCATCTTTCTCCGTATTGCAAGAACCGTGAGGAACTGAAAGCTATGGCTGATAACTATTCGGCTTTCCTTGTAGGCAGTGACCAGTTGTGGCGTACCGACAGTGTAGAGCACGGTTATTATACGTTGGAATGGGTGCCTGACCATATACGGAAAATCGCTTACTCCACGAGTATTGGCGTAAAGGAAGTGCCTTGGTTTCAGGTAGAAAAGAACCGCCGGTTTATGAACCGTTTTGATTATATGGCATTGCGTGAGCAGAGTGCTTGCGATTTGGTCTATAAGTTGACCGGACGTAAGGTGCAGGTGGTGCTTGACCCTACGCTTCTGTTTACAGGGGAACAATGGATGGATATACAACGGACAGAACCCTTGACGGACGGGAAATACATATTCTGTTATCTGTTAGGCAATAATCCCGAACAGCGGGTGCTTATCAAGCGGATACAGGAAGAAACCGGACTAAAGATTGTAGCCTTGCAGCATTTGGATGAATATATCCCGTCGGATGAAGGATTTGCCGATGAAGCACCTTACAATGTAGGGCCAAAAGAGTTCTTAAACTATATCCGCAATGCGGAATATGTATTTACAGACTCTTTCCATTGTTCGGTTTTCTCAATTCTCTATAAGAAACAGTTCTTTACGTTCAGCCGGTTCAGCGAACATGCCAAGCAAAGTACCAATACACGCATTGACAATCTGCTTCACCTGACAGGGCTGTCGCAAAGAAGGATAAACGGAAACTCAGATCCGGTATCCGTGCTTTCTCTGCCATGTGATTATAAAGGAGTAGATGAAAGGCTGGACACATTAAGGAAATCATCGTTCGCTTATTTGCAAAACGCACTAAAAGGACTTGAATCATGATACCTAAAATTGTACACTATTGCTGGTTCGGCAACGCGCCTCAAAATTATTTGGCAAGTCGATGTATTAAATCATTTAACAAATTGGGGGGGGTAAAAATTGTTGAGTGGAATGAGCATAATTGCGACTTAAACGAGAACCGCTATATACGTGAAGCGTATGACAATAAGCTTTGGGCGTTTGTCAGCGATTATTTCCGGCTTAAGGCTTTGTACGACTACGGAGGAATTTACCTTGACACAGACGTGGAAGTGAAGAAACCTTTTCCTGAACATTTCTTTGAAGCCGATTTGGTGTTAGGATACATGTATGAATGTGCCATTTCTACAGCTGTGATTATGGCGAAGCCCCACCATCCTTATATCAAAGGGTTGTTGGATTTATATGAAACCATGACATTGCGTAAAAACCACCCTAACAACGCTATATTCAATGACTTCACATTTGCAAATTACCCTAATTTCAGGTTAAACGGGAAATTCAGGGAATTTACTCCCAATTGTTTTATTTATCCCCGTTATTATTTTGAAGTGCCTACTTTCGGTAAGGAAGGAGGTTACTGCGTACATCATTTCATGGAGTCTTGGCACGGAAAAAAGACAAAAGCTAAGAAGCTGTTTTGAATTTCTCCAAAAAGTTTTTCTTGACTTGATGTATCCGTTTTCGTGTGTGCTTTGGGCGATTTTTTGGTCCTTTTCGCTCCTGTTCTTCGTCAGATAGCCCGCTATCTTCCTCATCACAGAAGCGAAAATGCCTCAAAAACTCATCCCAAATCATCGCACGATAAATTCAAAACAGCTTCTAAAGAGTTTTTGCGAAAGACGTTCAAGTGGTGCCGGTTCCATTGTTTCTTATTGGATTGGGCATATCAGAACCATTTCCGCGATAAATTGCTTCGGCGTTCCGGTTATTATAAAAGGTATATACAAGATTTAAACAGAGCAGATTAATGGTTACGATTACAGATAAATCGCAGTGTTGCGGTTGTTGGGCATGCGAGAATATATGCCCGAAACATTGCATCCGTATGGAAGAGGACAGTGAAGGCTTCCGTTATCCTGTTGTAGACACAGATAAATGCATTGATTGCGGGCTTTGCGAAAAAGTATGCCCCATAAAACAGCCTCGGCAAGACGATACAGCTCCTGAAAGTTTTGTCGTACAAAATAAAAACGTACAGATATTACGTACCAGTACATCCGGTGGTTTCTATTCCGCTATAGCAAACTATGTGATAGAAAGAAAAGGAGTCGTGTTCGGGGCTTCGTTTAATGGGGATATGACTTTACGTCATACGTATAGCGAAACGTTAGAAGGCTGTGCTCAATTCCGTGGATCAAAGTACGTGCAAAGCCTGATTGGCAACAGTTACAGCCAAGCCAAGAGATTTCTGGATGACGGGCGTTGGGTGGTATTCAGTGGAACGCCTTGCCAGATT
>ULRH01026662.1_pt1 | contig 15133 bp, 14 predicted proteins | sample 1955271 | NCBI WGS metagenome assembly ULRH01 (sample SAMEA4835677, study PRJEB28245) | human gut metagenome | biome: gut microbiome; material: fecal sample | place: Denmark | collected 2008 | reverse complement strand
TTTCTCTTCCGATATTTTCCACATATCCGCAGGCTCTCTCCGGCTCCACTCCGTTTTTTTGTAAAATGTCACAGGCCTTCTTGAGATAATCTGCCCTGTGGTGGCTGGATGGATTATAAATCGCCATGCAAAAATCGCCCACTGCCGCTGCCGCAAGCCTTTTTTCGATAATCTCCCACGGTGTCATAAGATCACTTAAGCTGATGACGCAGTAATCGTGGTTTAGTGGTGCTCCAAGCGCCGCTGCCCCACTGTTTGCCGCTGTGATCCCGGGGATCACCTCAAGTTCACATCCCGGATGCGCTTCCGACATCTCATAGAGCAGGGATGCCATTCCATACACGCCTGCATCCCCACTGCATACCATCGCAACCGTTTTTCCTTTTTCTGCTTCCTCAAAACACATCTCACAGCGTCTGACTTCCTGTTTCATCGGTGTGGATAAAAATTCTTTTTCCCGATATTTACCGCCTAATAATTTTAAATACACCGGATATCCTACGATCACATCGCTGCCGCACAATGCATGATCTGCCTGTGGAGTCATCATGTCCCCGGTTCCAGGTCCCATTCCCACGATATAAATTTTACTGCTCATCGATCCTGTACTCCTTTGCCAGTTCTCTTTCCAATTTCCAGTCGTATTTTACAATTGCGATCGTTATACCATTTTCTGCCTGCTTCCGCAAAATGAAAGTTCCTTCTTCGTTTGCCGCTTTCATTGCAGCCCGCTCGCAGACATTGTCCACGCCTGTCTTTTCTCTTACAAAGGAGGACTCCTGAAAGTCTCCCTTTACCTGTTTTAACTCCTCCGCGGAATAGGTTAAAAACGGAATCCGGTTTGCCATGCACCACCTCAGCAGGCCTTCCTCCTCTTTTTTCAGATCAATGGAAGCTGCTGCGCGCACAAGTCTTTTCTCAATGCCTGCATGATCCAGCCACTTTTGTATAAATGCATCCAGTTCTTCAAAGCTTTTTCCCCTGCGGCAGCCGATTCCTAAAATATATTCTCTCGGCTGCAATCCGAGTACTCCCTGCTCTAAGTCTGTTTTCTCTGATGAGATCACAATATCCGGCGTTTTTCCATCCAGTATTTTGGCTGAGACTTTTGCGATCCCCTCCCGGTTATAAATGGAAAGACCACATTTTTTTGCAAACAGATCCACAGAAAACGTATGATTCACATCGGTTGCCGTTGTGATGACCGGAATCCCGCCAATCTGCCCTGCAATCTGTTCTGCGAGCTCATTTGCACCTCCCATATGCCCGGAAAGCAGTGGAATCACAAAAGTCCCTGCCTCGTCTGCCACAACCACCGGACTGTCACTCAGCTTATCCGACACAAATGGTGCGATCATGCGCACTGCAATGCCACAGGCTCCAATTACAACAATGGCATTTTTCTCTGCAAACTGCTGTCTTGTCCAGTCAGATAGCGATAATCCAAGGTTTTTTGCTTCTTCCGTTTTCGTGTTCACAAAAGCCTGTCTGATTTTTTCTGCTAGTTTTGTTCCGTTCTCTGTAAACGTAATGATACTGATATTCATTCTTTTTCCCTTGATTTTTTTATCTTACGAAATTCCGTCTCAAAATCCGGCGCATACAGTCTGGATTTTCCGTAATGCTGATGTGCCACAATATCTCCCACAATGATCAGCGCTGTTTTTGTAATGTCATGCGCTTTTGCCGTCTCTTCTAACTGTTCCACCGTGCACAGATACGCTTCTTCCTCCGGCCAGGTCGCCTTGTATACAATCGCCGCCGGTGTGTCTTTCCCATACCCGCCTGCGATCAGCCGTCTGCCCAGTTCTCCCAGCATTCCTGTACTTAAATAGATTGCCATGGAAGCACGATGTGCTGCAAAACTCTCAATGCTCTCTCTCTCCGGCACTTTGGTTCTGCCTTCCATGCGGGTAATGATCAATGACTGGGACACTTCCGGTAAAGTATATTCCAGATTTAACAAAGCTGCCGCTCCAAAACAGGCACTTACTCCCGGACAGCTTTCATACAAAATACCTTTTTCATCCAGCAGATCCATCTGTTCCCGCACTGCTCCGTAAATGCTCGGTTCCCCAGTGTGAAGCCGCACGGTCGTAAGCTTTTGTTTTTCTGCCTCTTCCATGACAGCGAGTACCTCTTCTAAGGTCATGTATGCACTGTTATGTATCTCACACTCTTTTTTGCAATAAGATAAAAGTTCCGGATTCACAAGCGAACCCGCATAAATTACCACATCCGCCTTTTCTAACAGACGCATTCCACGTACCGTGATAAGATCTGCCGCTCCAGGTCCTGCCCCCACAAAATAAACCATTGTTTTGTTTCCTTTCTAATTTATGTATTTGCGAAACCCTTCATAATCTTCTTTAAATTGTGAAAAATTAACAAAATTTTCGAAAACACGCTTTCGCTATGTGTCGCTGGTAACGGTCCTTAGTGTTTTCTCAAGCTTTTGTTAATTTTTCACAATTTAATTTAGGTTTTCAAGAGTTTCGCAATTGTCTAATAAATCACATTAATTCCTGTAAAAACTTCTCTGCTCCAGCGGACTTTGCCAGCTCTCCAAATTCATTGGAGTAAAGGATAACCTCGATCTGCATTTTCCCTGCCGCCCGTTTGTTCAGATAAAACATGATTTTTGACAGCAGCTCCTGCATCACAGCATCTTTTTTTCCACAGGCATCCAGTTTCCTGACTGCTTCTTCCGTGGTGACACATTGCAGGATTTCCTCTAAAACCGGATAAGGCACCTGATTTCTCACAGAAGCTGCGGCAAGCACTTCCATACGGCAGTCTCCCTCTCTGGAATGTGTGTTCATGATTCCTCCTGCCACTTTCACAAGCTTGCCGATATGTCCTGTGAGCAGCATTTTTTCAAATCCAGTGGTGATCGCCATATCAATGGTGTCTCCGATAAAATTACTGCACTTTACGCTCCGGTCAAGGTCGTAACCATATGTTTTTTTCATGTAATCCAACCCGTAATTACCGGGCGAAACAGCGGCGATTCCATAACCTTCTGCCTTTTTCTGGTTCAATTCCACTTTGATTGTATCAAGAAGCGCCTGACTGCTCATCGGTTCTACGATCCCGGAAGTTCCCAAAATGGAAATTCCCCCGACGATCCCAAGTCTCGGATTGAAGGTCTGCTCCGCCAAATGTTCTCCGTCGGGCACCGAGATCATGATATGAAGTTCTCCGGAGAAATCTGCCAATGCGCATACCTCCTGCACTTCTTTTTCGATCATCTCCCGTGGCACATGATTAATGGCTGCATTTCCGACCGGCTGGTCTAATCCGGGTTTTGTCACTCTGCCAACACCCTTTCCACCGTCAATGCAAATGACTGCCCTTTTTTCCTGCATCGCTTTCACATGAATGCCTGAAAATTGTCTGTTATTCTGCCCCGGTATTTTTTTCTCCCCGTCTGCAAAACGCACCGTGGAAAAAATGAGTGTCCCGGATGTAATATCGGGATCATCTCCACCATCTTTTCGTACTGCGCAGGTAACTTCTGTTTCACTTCTTGTAATTTCAAGTATCTCCGTTTGAAACAGAATCCCTTTCGGTGTCTGTATTGTTATATTTTGTTTTAACTTTCCTGTCAGTAGCATATATGCTGCTGCTTTCGAGGAAGCCGCCGCACAGCTTCCTGTTGTAAATCCATATCGCATCATTCATCCACTCTTGCATGATTTTCTTATGGTCTGCACGGCAACTCAGCAGGCCAGTGAATCCATTACTTAAATTTACATTTAATTTCCATCTCGAAGTTCATATAAAAGTGCATTGCAGATTGCCGCTGCAATGTTACTGCCACCTTTTCTTCCCCGGTTGATAATATACGGTACATCCGTTTTTAAAATCAGATCCTTTGCAGCCTCCACATTCACAAAGCCAACCGGAACCCCGATAATAAATGCCGGGCGGTATTTTCCACTCTTTATCATTTCATATAATTCGATCAATGCTGTCGGCGCATTGCCTATGGCAAAGATCACTGGCTTTTCTATCTGTGCTGCTTTTTCCATGCTCACAGCTGCCCTTGTGACACCGCGCTCTTTTGCAATCTTTGCCACCTCTTCCTCAGCCATAAAACAGTGTGCCTTTCCTCCGTATTTTGCCAGTTCTTTTTTATTCACGCCGGCAAGTGCCATGTTTGTATCGGTGACAATGTCTGCACCATTTTGTATCAGTTTTTTTGCAATCCCGACCGCATGGGCGGAATAAGTCATGGTCTTTGCATAATCAAAATCTGCGCTGGTATGGATGGCTCTCTTCGTCACAAGCTCCTGCTCTTTTGGAAGAACGATTCCTTTTTCCTCCAGCTCTTTTGAGATTATGGCAAAGCTTCGTTTTTCGATATCCTGTGGTCTGACGTATTCTATGTTTTCCATCTGATGCTCCTTACTTTCCTGCAGTGTGATATGGGTGATTGCAAAACTCTTTATATTCTATTTTAAATTGTTCAAAATCAACAAAATTCTCGAAAACACGCTTTCGCTACGTGTCGCTGGTAACGGTACTAAGAAGCCAGTCACGACTGACGTCGCACCTGCCTTCTAAGGACCGACCGCTCCCCAGTGTTTTCTCAAGCTTTTGTTGATTTTTCACAATTTAATTTACACTTTGAAGAGTTTCGCATTTATCCATCATTGTATCCTTTAATTGTGCAATCAATTTTTCATTCTCTTTATGTGTCTTCACAGCAATACGATAGTATCCTGTACATAGTCCCCGGTAATTGCTGCAATCCCGGATCAGAATCTTTTTCTTTAATAACTTTTCGTATAAGGGATCGTCTGTCTTTATGAGCAGGAAATCTGCTTCCCCGGGGTAGACTTTGATCCCCAGCTTTTCCAGTTCTGCCTTTAGATATGCACGCTCTTTTCCAATGTATGAAATGGTCTTGTTACGGTATTCCGTCTCATCTAATGCCGCACGTCCTGCTGCCTCCGCAATGATTGAGATGTTCCACTCCGGCAATTGATTGAAAATCTGCCCTGTCTTGTTCTGACTGCCACAGAATAAGAAGCCCAAACGCACACCCGGGATCGCATATAATTTTGTGAAAGCCTTCACAAGAATGACATTTGGGTATTCCTGCATGGAATGTGTTTCAAAAAATCCCTTTTTCCTTGTAAATTCCAGAAAACATTCATCTATCACAACGGTTATCTTTTTTTCCCGGCATCTGTCACATATTTTTTCCAGCAGCACGTCTTCTATTGTATTGCCAACCGGATTATTCGGGTTCGCCAGAAATAATAAATCCACATCCTCCTGCAATTCCTGCAGAAACGCTTCGGTCAGGCAGAAACCGTCCCTCTCTTTCATCTCATAATAGGAAACCTCTGCCTCTGTCACGTTTGCGGCTTTCTCATAACCATAAAAGGACGGCACCGGTATTACAATTTTTCCCGGTTTGATTGCATGGACGATTGCCATAAATAACTCAGATGCTCCGTTTCCGCACAAAATATGTTCCTCCGGGATGTGATAGTATGCTCCGATTTTTTCGATCAGTTTTGCATGGTGAATGTCGGGGTAATGCTCACAGAGTTCCAAAGATTCCTGCATTGCCTCCTTCACTTTTTCCGGTATTCCAAAAGGATTGATATTGACCGAAAAATCCAGTTCTATTTCATTTTGATAGATGTCTCCTCCGTGTATGACCGGACGCATTTTCTCTCCTCCTCTCTGTCCTAAGAAATAAGCAGGATGATCCAAAGTACCGACAGACAGATTGCTTCACACAGGATAGCCGTCGCATACAGTAACCGGTTTGCGCGCTTAATATCTTCTGTCTCCACCGCTCTTTCTGCATCCCCGATATAAGGCTTTTGCACGATTTTTCCAAAATAACTTGCGTTTCCTGCAAGCCGGATTCCAAGTGCACCTGCACACACTGCTTCCGTCTGTGCCGAATTGGGACTTGCATGGTTGTAACGGTCTCTCTTAAAAATATACCATGCACGCTTTCCGTCAAACTCTTTTCCACAGAAAAAACAGGAAATTACCATGAGCAGTGCGCTGATCCTCGCCGGAATGTAATTTACGATGTCATCCAATTTTGCCGCAGTTCTGCCAAAATACAGATATCTGTCATTCTTATATCCTACCATGGAATCCATGGTATTGACAGCTTTGTAGAAAAATCCAAGGATTGGACCGCCGATTGCTGTGCAGATCATCGGTGCGATCACGCCGTCAGAAGTATTCTCTGCCACAGTCTCGATAGCTGCCTTTGCAACGCCTGTCTCATCCAGACATTCCGTATCTCTGCCGACGATCATAGAAACCACTTTCCGTGAGGCTGCAATATCACCTTTTTTCAGTTCCTGATAGACTTTCATGCTCTCTACTTGCAGGCATTTCGTGGCAAGAATCTGGTAGGTCATAATGCTCTCGATCACAACCCCAAGATACGGATGCAGTCTGTAAGCGCCAAGTAAAAGCACAGCCGTCACAAACACCGTACTGCTCAAAACTGCAAGTACAAGCAGCATTCCTCTCCTTTGTTCCTGCTCCGGTGTGGTATGTTTTTCTTCCGTTTTGCTGCCGAGAAGTCTCTTTTCCAGAAAACTGATCCAGTTTCCGATCAGACGGATCGGATGTGGCAGCCAGTAAGGATCTCCAAACAACAGATCCATGAGAAATCCCGCCAGCATGGCGGCAATATGATAAATCATGATTTAATTTCCTTTCTTATCTATTGTAAATGTTCACTTTTTGAGTCCTCACATCATATCTTAGTCAGACTTGTTATCTTCCAACTGCCCTGGATCCATTCCAGCACAGTTTCATATCCTTCCCCGTTTTTCACCTGAAAATCAAAATATTCCCCTCCGGTAAAACTGCTTAACACCGCCATGATCGTACCGCCATGCACTACGGCCACGACCGGGATTTCTGTTCCACAATTGCTTTTCAGATATTGCGGATCTGTGCCGTTTTGTATTCCGGTGTTCTTTTCTGATCTTTTTAAAATATCAGACATCATCCAGTCAAAACCTTCCATGGAACGCCGGATAAACTGCTCTCTTGACTCTCCACCGGGAAATGGCAGTGTTCCATTGCTGTCGATCCACTTCTGATAGCAGGGATCGTCCTTTAATTCCTCATAATTTTTCCCCTCAAACTGCCCGAAATCCATCTCCTTCCATTCCGGGATCAGGATTGGATTCCTCTCAAAAAGCAGTTCCGCTGTCTGAACGCAGCGTTTCATCGGAGATGTATACAAAAATTCCGGTGGACTGGAAAAATATTCCTTCTTTTTTTCCTGTAAAAGACGGATTCCTGTTTCAGACAACGGTTCATCTGTTTTTCCAATATAACGGTGTTCTCCGTTCGCCTGTGTCATGCCATGTCTGATCCATGTGATTTTTGCTTTTATTTTATCTTCTGTCCTATTCCACATATGATGCGCTCCACTGTCTCCGCTTCCCCTGCAAGCCGGATCAATAATCTGCCGACACGTTCCCTGTATTCCCGCTCCTGCTTCTCCATCGGCACAATGCCGTTGCCAATCTCATCGCAGATAAAGATACAATCCGGGTGCTCCTTATAATATTGCAGCACGATCTCTTCCGCCGGTTTTCCCTCCTGTAAAAGCTGTTTCACCCAGAGATGCAGGTCATTTACAACCGGTACCTTCTGCCCTTTCAGTTTTTCCTGCACATAGGCAAGCTTGCCCTGCGCATATCCTCCGATATATAATTGCATGCTTTTTCTCCCCTTCTGCCGAATACTATTTTAAAAGTTACAGGAAATATCCGGTCACCGCAACCGCAGCTGCCGCAGCCGCCTCACAGACTGTCACAAAAAATCCGGCCGTGTCACCTGTGATACCACCAAGCTCTTTGTAACTTTTCTTTTTAAAATAAAAGAAACTGAGCAGCACCGCCCCGATTGCCGCGGCTCCATACCATCCGGATACGAGCAGCATAAGTACCACACAAAGCACTGCCTGAAAATATAAGGCTGCTTTTACCCTGACTTTCTGTGCACTGGAAGCAAAGGTATACAAAAGCCCCTCTTTTTTTGCCGGCTGCAATGTCATAACTGCAATCCCACTAAAGCATCTCGCCAGAAAAAATACGGCTGCAAGCGCAGACACTGCCTTTTGGGTATGTATTTCTGAAATTGCTGCGATATCGATCATATAATAAAGAGCCAGCATGATCGCCGCAAACGCACCGATATGGGAATCTTTTAAAATCTCCAGCTTTTTTTCCCGGCTCTGGTACGAATGAAATGCGTCCATCGTGTCCATGTACCCATCCACATGAAATCCACCGGAGATCATTAACGGAATTGCCGCACCGATCAGTGCATAGCAGACATTTCCTACCGCAAATTTCTCACATAACACTGCCCATCCGAAAAAAAACAGTCCGATTGCCCCGCCGATCCACGGAAAAAAGCACATCATATACTCCATGTCCTCTTCCTTCCACTCGAACTGCGGCATGGGTATTTTAGAATAAATGGAAAATGCGATCGCCATCGCTTTTAATAATTTCATAACTTCATCCTTTCAACTCCACCGGAATTCCGACCACGACCTCTGCCACCCGGTCTGCCAGACGCGCAAGTGCTGCATTGATCCTGCCAAGTGCTCTCAAATACTCCATCGTTCCGGCATCATAGATTACACCATCCTCAAATACATTGTTCGTGACGATCACAAGGTTGTCGAGTTTCTGTGAAAGAGTCTGTATCTCAGATACAATTTTTTCAACTACTTCATCCTCGGATTTCATGCCGTCTTTCGTGAACATTTCGTTTGCTGTGAGATTTGACATACACTCAAGAAGCGCCGATTTCTTTTCTGAGCTGCACTGCCCTTTCCTCTCTGCTTCCTGCCGGTATTGCGCCTGCCCTGGTTCTCCAGCACATACAAACTGGATTTTTCCTACATTCATCGGGCTTTCGATCGTAAGAAACCCTTTTCCTGCCCGCAGTTTCCGATGCCGCTCTACTTTTTTTTCGCCCTCTGCATCATAAATCTGCATGGTTGCAATATAATATCTGATTCCTTCGCAGGAATACAGCAGGCTTTCTGCATATGCAGATTTTCCGCTGCCGCTTCCCCCTGTCACCAATGTGATCATCCTGATAACTGCACCTTTCTGTCACATGTAAAAAATATGTTCACACTGACTTTATCAAAACCTGTGATACTCCTCAATTTTAAAATCGCCAAAAGTAGCCCCTGTCTCATATAAACTCATGGCAATATCTAACAGGGAAAACATCATGACTGCCCCCGTTCCCTCTCCTAATGCAAGTCCTGCATCCAGAACCGGAGAAAGCCCCAGCTCCCGCATCAAAAGTTCCGAAGCCGGTTCCTTTCCTTTGTGGGAGGGAATGATAAATTCTTTTGTTCCCGGACAAAGCCGCTCTGCTGTAAGCGCTGCCACCGCACTGATGACACCGTCTGCCACGATCGGCATATGGTATTTTGCACCACCTAAAAACACACCGCAAAGCCCTGCGATATCCAGCCCGCCGACCGAGCATAAAATACGCATCGGCTCAGTCTCTCTCAACTGATATTTTTCCAGTGCCTCTGAGATCACTTGTCTTTTTCTGACAAGCCCTTCATCACTTAATCCGGCGCCCCGCCCTGCCACGATCTCCGGTGGAACGGAAAGCAGAGCTGCTGCCATCGCTGCACTTGTCGTCGTATTGCCAATTCCCATCTCTCCGGTACCAAGCAGCGTATATCCAGCTTCTTTGCACTCTTTTACAAGTTCCATCCCAACCCGGACCGCCTGCATGGCTTCTCTCTCTGACATCGCAGGTTTTAACAGAAAATCATTTGTACCTTTTTTTACTTTTCTGCTGATGACTCCCGGAAAAATCCGGTCGGTGTTCACACCGATATCCACCGGAAAAATCTCTGCGCCAACTGTTTGCGCCATTTTGCAGACCGAAGTATTTCTTTTTCCGAGATTCTCTATCACCGCTGCCGTGATCTCCTGCCCGGACTGGCTGATGCCTTCCGCCACAACGCCATTATCTGCGCACATGACGATCACTGCTTTTTTCGCAATATCAATCTCTGGCGACCCAAGAATTGCCCCGATTCTTGCGAGAAGTCCCTCAAACTCCCCCAGACCATCCAGCGGTTTTGCCACACGATCCCAGTTTGCTTTGATTTCCTGCCTGATTTTTTTATCCGGTTCCTCTATTTTAAATTCCATTATTTTTCCTCTTTATGCACTGCGCATTTTCGTTACTGTTCACTCGTACCTCGTTCCAGTAACAACATTTCTGTTTTAAATCGCAGCTTCCCGCAGCATCGCATACACTGCTTCCATATCCATGGATTTCCGCACACCGTCTGCAAGTTTATCATACTGCATCTGCTTAAACTGCCCGTAACTTATCATCTGTCCGGTATCCAGCACCACTCCCTTCCGTTCAGCCAGGATACCAACCAGTGTCTCTGCCAGCGTTCCCTCGTCAAAAATGCCATGAACATAGGTTCCATATACGTTACCGGAAAAGATTCCGTCGTATTTTACACTGCCATCTGCTTCGTTTTGTATTCTGCATACATAGCCTTTTTCGTCACTTCTGCTTTCCGGCTGTCTGACATTCTCACTGTCTACGGTACTGCCCATGTGGATCTCGTATCCGCGCACGCTCTTTCCGGAAAGTCCGGAGAGTGCTCCGGAAATTTCTCCAAAAGTTCCCGTTACCTGTGTTCTTGTTTTTTCCTGTTTCAGCTCCGTCGCAGCCGGAAGCAGTCCCATGCCCTTCATGCTTCCACCGTTTTCCACCTGATATGGATCGCTGATCGTCTCACCCAGCATCTGATATCCGCCACAGATTCCAAAAACAATGGTATCCTGCGCTTTCTTTTTGATCAGCGCCTCCAGACCATTTTCCCGCATCCATTTCAGATCTGCCATTGTATTTTTGCTACCCGGAAGCACGATCATGTCCGGGTGGTGTAAGTCTCTCACACTGTCCACATAGCGCACGGAAACCTGCCCGATCTGCTCTAAGACAGACAGATCCGTAAAATTGGAAATTCTTGGATAACGGATGACTGCAATATCGATCAGGCCTTCCTCCCTGCGGTCAAATCTGCTGCTTAAGCTGTCCTCATCATCAATGGATAGCTCCATATAAGGCACAACGCCCATGACCGGCACATGTCCCCGCTCCTCCAGCATCACAACGCCCGGATCTAATATAGTTTTATCCCCGCGGAATTTATTGATGATGAGCCCTTTTACACGTTCCTTTTCCGTTTTTTCGAGCAGCATCAGTGTTCCGAGAAGCTGTGCAAACACGCCGCCCCGGTCAATGTCTCCCACAAGAAGCACCGGTGCATCCAGAAGCTCTGCCAATCCCATATTGACAATGTCATTTTCCCTCAGATTGATCTCTGCCGGACTTCCTGCGCCTTCAATCACGATAATATCGTTGTCTTTTTCTAACTCCCGGAATGCCTTTTTGATTTCCGGGATCAACTGTTTTTTATACGCAAAATAATCTCTTGCACTCATATTACCAAGCACTTCACCATTCACGATCACCTGTGAGCCGACATGTGTGGTCGGTTTTAACAGGATCGGATTCATTGCAGCTACCGGCTCCACCCCTGCTGCCTCCGCCTGCATCACCTGTGCGCGTCCCATCTCAAGCCCTTCCTTTGTGATAAAAGAATTCAGTGCCATATTCTGGGATTTAAAAGGTGCCACCCGGTATCCGTCCTGTCTGAAAATCCTGCAGAGTCCTGCCACGATCAGGCTCTTTCCTGCGTTTGACATCGTGCCCTGCACCATGATCACTTTTGCCATAATTCTATCTCCATTCCACAGTCTTCTGCCTCCTGCAAAAGCTGTCTGTTAAGCACGTTCTGTGATCCAAATACCGTCTGGCAGCAGATCACCTTTCTGCATGCGCACATCACCTGTTTTGCCGCCTCATAATGTTGCCTCTCAAAGTCCTGATACGCCTCCGCAGCGATCACCTGCACCGCAAGCGCTTCTGCCGCCGGATAATCAATATCATTTTTTCCTAAGATCCCCACTGCAAATGGAATCCCATTTCTCTGAAGCTGCCGGAACAGGAAACTTCCCGTACCATTTCCGGCGATCACAAATACCTCCGGTATGCCCCCGCATTTTTTCAGTTCCACGCAACCGCTTTTCTCCTGAAACGTTCCGTCCGTGATCTCATAAAGCTGATCGACAAATCCATCGGTAAAGACTTCCTCCGGCGTGCCGTAATGCTCAATGTTTTCCCCTTTGACGCATACAATTTTGTCCGACACACGCTCTGCAAGATCAAGTTCATGCAGCGACATGAGAACACCAATTTTTTTCTTCCGTGTCATCTCCTGCAGCATGGATAAAAATTCGAGTTTATACTTTACATCCAGATAAGATGTCGGCTCATCAAGGATCAGAATCTCCGGCTCCTGACACAGCGCCTTTGCAAGCAGTACACGCTGTTTCTGCCCATCACTCAGACTCATAAAATTGCGTTCTTTTAACGGTGAGATGCGGATCTGTTCCATGCACTGCGCCACCACCGCCTCATCTTTTGGTGTCAGGATGCCAAGTCCTCCGGTATACGGATATCTCCCCATCGCCACAACGTCTGCCACTGTCATCAGCTCCGGTGTGATGCGCTCTGTGAAAACAATGGACATTTTCTTCGCCAGTTCTTTTTCCGGCAGTTCACACAGCCTGGTGTTTTCCACATAAACACTGCCGCAGATCTCCTGCAGCTGCTTTGCGATAGTCTTTAAAATAGTGGATTTTCCTGCCCCGTTTGGTCCGATCAATGTCACGATCTCTCCCCTTTTCAGAGAAATCCCTATCTCCTTTATCAGTTCTTTTCCGTGATATCCAACGGACAGTCCGTCCGTGTGCAAAAGTTCCCGTTCTTCCATTCCGCTCCTCATTTTCCATTGTCAGGACATTTCACTGTCCACCGAATGCATGCTTCTCACAATTTTAATGTTGCTTCTTTAGTACCGCTCCTGTCGCTGCTTCAACATGACTGCGATCATTACCGGTGCGCCAAAAATCGCTGTCACGGTACTGATACTCATCTCCGTCGGTGCGAACACCATCCGCGCCAGAAGATCACAGAACATGCAGAATACTGCCCCACCTAAAAAACATGCCGGTATCATGATGATCGGTTTTGCCGTCCGGAATAACCGCTTTACCATCTGCGGCACCGCGATCCCGACAAACGACACAGGTCCTGCAAACGCTGTTACCACTGCGGATAAGATGCTCGATAAGATCACGAGCAGTATGCGGAACATTTTGATATTGACACCCATATTTTTTGCGTAAGTCTCTCCTAACTGGTACGCTTCCATCGGTTTTGACAAAAAGAATGTCAAAATTCCGGTAACGGCTACAACAAACACGATCGTTTTCACGTTCTCCCATGTGATGCCGGAAAAGCTTCCCATCGACCAGTTATGAAGATTCACAATGTCAGAATCCTCTGCAAATGTCACAAGAAAATCTGTGACTGCAGAACAGATATAGCCGATCATCACTCCGATCAGCACTAAAAATGACATATTCTGAACTCTCGGTGACATCAGAAGCACGCAAAACATCGACAGCATAGATCCTGCGAACGCCGCCACGATCAGATCCACAGAAGATAGTGTTCTGGAATATCTTAAGAACACGATCGTCACGACCGCCACAAATAATTTTGCCCCGGAAGAAATGCCAAGGACAAACGGTCCTGCGATCGGATTATGAAAAAAAGTCTGCAGCAGATACCCGGACAATGCCAGCGCACCGCCGAGCAGGATTGCCGCAAACGTTCTCGGGATACGGATCTGAAAGAGAATGGCTGCATAAAGTTCATCCTGTTCCCCTCTGAACTGTCTCCAGATATCTGAGAGCGGAATCTGCACACTTCCGGCACATACACTGACGATAAAAAAGAGTACTGATAATGTGATCAGAATGACAAAACAGACCGTATATCTTATTTTTCTATTTGAGCTTATACATGTAGGTAAGTTCATCCGTATCCTCCGAGTTCAGCATCTCATGAAAATCATGGATAATGCTTCCGGTATCCATGGTATCCTGATAAAGATTTTTCCTGATACACCATACATTTCCATTCTGGACTGCTTTAAAATCTGCAAAAAGACTGTTTTTCGCCAGCAGATCATCAATGGAAGCAAGATTGCCGTCGATCGTGCTGTTATAGACAAGATAGTCCGCATCTTTTGCCTGCGCATAAAATTCTTCCATCTGCATATTGACACTAGAAGCTGCGTTATCTTCCCCCTTTAAATTCCGGAACACATACTCCCCACCGGCAATGTCTATCATTTTCGGAACATAGTCATTGCTCTTCCTCACACTAACCGTTCCCGCTGTTGTAACATAAAAAAATGCAACTGTCTTTCCGGTCGTTTCCACATCGGAAAGTTCCTGTACATACTGTTTCTGTTCCTCAAATGCTCTCACCGCCGCATCCTCATTTCCGGTCAGCACTCCATAAAGCTTTACCCACTCGGTCCTGCCGAGCGGATCAGACTCATAGCTGGAATGATCGACTAAAACCGGAATGCCAAACGATTCCAGATTCTCCTTTACCTCCGGTGAATGTCCGATCATCGTTGACTCAATGGCAAGCCCGCACTCTTTCGAACAGATCAGTTCATAATCAGGTGCATTATACTTTCCGGCATATACGATCTGTCCGCTCTCCATTGCCGCCTTTGCCTCCGGGATCTCCCATTTTTCTTCAGGCAGTCCGGACAGGCAGATGTGATCCAGTGCACCGATACTGCAAAACATATCCATAGCCGCAGAGGCAACCAGATAAATATCGGACACCGGGGCATTTAAGACTGTGATCCCATTCTCTAAATCCTCCGGTACCTGTTCCCCTTCGGTATTCAGCAAAAATCTGCTTCCATCCGATATGGAAATCAGTGTAAAACCGTTCTCATAATAATCCACTGCAAACTCTGTGGCATAATCTAAATCCATGCTCTTTTCATAATTCAGTTCACTGCTGATCTCATGATCCCCACTCTTCCAGGAGGTCTGGCTGTCTCCACAGCCCGATATCTGGATGCAGGCAAAAAGCAATATACACCACA
>ULRH01031237.1_pt1 | contig 15204 bp, 16 predicted proteins | sample 1955271 | NCBI WGS metagenome assembly ULRH01 (sample SAMEA4835677, study PRJEB28245) | human gut metagenome | biome: gut microbiome; material: fecal sample | place: Denmark | collected 2008 | reverse complement strand
AAGGTACCCATTTCAATCAATAGCCATTTTTTGACTGCTTACTGTTATTCTGAGTTATTCGTGCCTAAGAGTTTTAAAGAGGTAATTTTATCCTAAGTTGGAATGTGTTAACAAATTTTCCACGATCTGGTGCATGTCATAATATTTATATTCAGCTAGTCTTCCACCGAAAATAACCTTTCTTTCTTTGTCTGCCAGTTCCTTGTATTGTTGGTATAGACTGTTGTTCCGTTCATCATTTACCGGATAGTAAGGTTCCATTCCATCTTTCCATTCTGTAGAATATTCTTTGGAGATGATAGTTTTAGGGCAGCTATATACGTCTTGGCCGAACATTTCAAAATGTTTGTGTTCGATGATGCGCGTGTAGGGGATTTCCCTATCCGTATAGTTGACGACTGCATTCCCTTGATAGTTAGGCATATCCTGTATTTCTTCTTCAAACCGTACGGTACGATATTCCAATTTGCCAAAACGATAATTATAATATTCATCGATTTTTCCGGTGAAAACAATCTTATTTGCTAATCCTTCCCAATAAGACCGGTTTGCAAAAAAATCCACTTCTATCTTTGTTTCGATGCCGTCCAATAAACCTTCAATCAGTTTGTTGTATCCACCTATAGGAATGCCTTGGTATTTGTCATTAAAATAATTGTTGTCGAAAACGAGTCTGACAGGCAGACGTTTGATAATGAAGGCTGGAAGTTCCGTACATTTGCGTCCCCATTGTTTCTCTGTATAACCTTTTATTAGCCGTTCATAGATATCTTTCCCTATTAACATCTGTGCCTGCTCTTCCAAATTACGTGGAATCGTCACCCCATCATTTTTCATTCTGGCTGTTACTTCAGCCTTTTGCTCTTCAATTTTTGCTATTGCTTCAGCAGGGGTTGTAACTCCCCACATCTGATAAAAGGTATTCATATTGAAGGGCAGGTTGTATAGTTTGCCTTTATAGTTGGCTATAGGAGAATTGGTATATCGGTTGAATTCAACAATGGAATTGACAAAATCCCAGACCTGTTTGTTGCTGGTATGGAAGATGTGTGCGCCATATTTATGTACGTTTATTCCTTCTACGTTTTCACAGTATAGATTACCGCCCAAATGAGAACGTTTGTCTATTACTAGGCAATGTTTACCTCGCTTGGCAGCAAGATGGGCAAAAGTTGCTCCATACAAGCCGGAACCGACAATCAAATAGTCATACTTCTTATCCATATTGTCAAATAGTGATACTTTCGAATGGAATGTTGTGTATTTTAGCAGCATATACAGGGAATTCGCTAGGGTACATGTATGGAGTTCCTATTCGATAAATTTTTTGGGCTTCGCTGAGCATATAAAAATCAATAAAAGATTTCAGATATATTTCGTATGAATTTTGGGGAATGTTATTCTTTTGCCCATCCATATGAATTAAAGTTCCTGGAATGATGTGCACTCCTTCTATTTGGACTGCCTTTTTCAGGAATGTTATGCTATCTGACGTGACTAATAAAGCTTTATCTTTGTGCATGGCTTTTAAGTTCTTTATGGAATCAAGGCATTTTTCGATGAGTTTTTCTACCTCATCTTTATTGTTGAGGGATTTAAAATGATATTCTTGAAAGTCACCAAGTAGATTTTGGAAGCGGAATACTGCAGCGTAATAGTTGTCACCCAATTCTTTCTTTATAGAAAGAATTCGTTCTTCTAAAACTGGCCCTGGGCGGAATAATTCACAAAACAATTCACCCCATCTGAATTTCCTTCTATTCTTATTTCCATTTGTATATGCATTATTTATATGTTCTAAACAATCCCTGTTACTATAATAGTGGACTTGTTTGTTTGTTTTTAATTTTAAGAGTCTTTTTGCAAGGTGCTCCCCCCTCATATATAACACTCTGCAATATTTAGGGTTGTCTGTATATTCATTCTTTTTAAGAATCCAATCGTATGTGGCTGGTAACAAATAGTCTTCTAACTTGAATGGATATGTATATCTAATCCTGAAAGGTATGTCATGATATTTGCAGTATGCATATAAAGAAATGATACCCTTAAACCTGTCACACATCCCTCCATGGAATGATTGTCCGTCAATCATGGCAATATATATGGGACTTTGGGCTTGCGGCTTGTTAAGTTCTTTTGATTTTAGTGCGATTTTTATTGTAAGTAAGAGCTCTTTAAAGAAGTGCCTAAATTCTAATAGTCTGTATTTTCTTCCGTAGTATGTTGCCATTGTTATGATTGCGGTTAATTGAAGATAATGTAATCAATATTTGTTTTAAAGTGAAATGGACAATGGATTAGCAGTGAAAGAACTATCGTTACCTCCTGTAATCCGTTCTTTACCAAAGATAATGGGAAACCAGAATTTTTGCATCTTTTCTTTATACCAGGCATGGCAACCAAAAGGTAGGCGGTTCTTATTTTCTTTGTAGCAAAGAGAAGGATACTTGTCGAAACTGAACTGTAATGCCTTTTTATAATCGGGGTAGGAAAAATTCATCCCATGTTTGTTTACTTCAATTGCGAAAAATAAGTCTTCGTTAGAAAAGTGTTTTTGTCGGGATTGATGGATATGAATGGCATCTTGTAACTGTTCTGTAGCTTGCAAATGACTTGATACTTTGCGCAAAGAGAAACCTCCATTTCCCACTTTGAAATCTTTTTCTGTACGGTATCGGTTGTGGAAATATTTGCGCCATTGTTTAAATAGTGGCAGTTGGAAAAGCATGGGTACTAGCCACGGTGCACCAATATAGTCATATCCTTCATTACACCAGTCTAGTAATTCATCACGGAAAACAAAAACATCCAGTTGACAGATTAGCAGATAGTCTGAATCACGGAAGCGCCTATAGAAGTCTGCTGACATCATAAGGCGGTTGTATCCAGCAATGTTACGGAAATATTCATCATCAAAAGCTTCCTCTTGGCATCCTGGAAATTCTTTTAATAATTGACTTATGTCCAATCCCATTGGGCGGATGAAAACAAATGGGTATGCTTTTAGAACTTGTCGGTTCTGTCGTAGAGAAATCCATTCATATTGTTCCAATCTTTCTTGATAGACTGGGACAATCACTTTCACGAGTGTGCGAGATGTATCCATATCTTTTTATTCCTCGATGTCGTTCAAGTCATATTGCTCGAAATAACTGAAGTCTCGTAGTGTGTTGATCCGTGCCCGTCCGCGTGCCCGTTTGGCAAGGAATTCTTCGTATGACTTTACTGCATAATGATTGATGCGTATGACATCCTGTTGCGGTTTACGGTCACCAAAGTGTTTTTTGATGGGGATACCATGGGAATCAGCTGGACGTCCCGAAATACGTGCTGCTTCATGACATCCTATCATGGTACAGACACGGCGTGGGTCAGCAATGCTTTTGACGTGGGTATTTAGTCGATGTTCGGGGAGAGAATGCTTGCGAAAACGTTCCATGATGCCTCCCGGTTCACGGGTCTTTGCACCTCCACTGCCATAGACTAACCAATTGATTTCTACGACTGCGAATTCCTCCATGCGATGCAGGAATTCTGGAATTGTTCGATCCTTTATCGGTACGATATATTCGTCAAGGTCAATGACTGCAATCCAGCGTGCTTCCGTCCGATGTCTTTCAAAGCAGTCGTCGTAGGCAGCTAGTTGTTGTTTTCTACCGGGCCAATAACGGTATTCCACTAGTCCAGACTTAATATAAGGTTCAAGTACTTCTTTGGTACAATCTGTACTTTCGTTATCGTAGATATAAAACTTTTCAACACCTTGTTTGTGGTGCCATTCTATCCATTCCTTGAAATAAGGCCCTTCGTTTTTGGCTATAGCACAAACCGTCAGATAATATTGTGGAACAGTGTGGTCATGCTTCATCCGATATTTCAGTCTGATCGCATTGAAAAGTCCATAGCGCAAAAGACCGCGCCATCTGTTTCTAGTCATTTTGTGGGGAATGACCCCCGCTATAATTTCTGCAAGAACTTTATTCATGGCTAATTTATAAAGGATTAGGTCATATTAATGTTCAAAGCTTGACTTTTCCGGTAAAATGTGCTCAAAGGCGTTTCGTATATTCTCCATGACTTGTGCATAGTTTCGAATATGTACATTATCGTTTAGACAGACCAATGAGTATGATTGTTCATAAATAGCTTTTACAGCCTGTTTGGGCCGTATCATGAGGGGGAACATTTTGGTGTCTCTGTAGGTATTGTACGGTTCAAAATTTCCCCGACAGATTTGCCAGGTACGGAAGAGCTCTGGTGTATAGTCAGTCAGAGCACGGAATCGGTTGGCTGATGTCTCGGTCAGTTCTTTGCCGGCGACAGCCCATACTTCTTCAAAAGTGGTTTTCAGATAGGGTTGTGCATTGTGTGGCGTACGGAGGGTGATAAATTTGCTATAGGGTTTCAGAATATAGTTCCAGCGGGCTCTTGAACCATAGCTTTTGTGGAACCATTTATCGTGGAAGCGGTTCATCACCTCTTTCTTGTCAAAATGGCGGTTGATGATTTTCAGATTGTTCTTAATTCTTTTATACCATTGCGACCATGAAGGGTTGTATAGGAAAGTAGCAATGTCGCAGGGCAACCCATTTTTGAAGAAACGTTCCGTTCCAATGGTACTCGTAATGTAAAAGTCATCGTTGAAATAGACAAAGTGTTCTGCCAAGTCGGGTATTTTGTGCAGATACCGTTCGATCACCACAGAATTGTAAGTGGGCAGGAACTCCTCTGGAATATAATCCTTATGGTTCACCAAATGGATTTTGGGGTTGTTCTCATCCAGCCATTCTGGTTTCTGTCCACTAGTCACAAAATGTATCTTGCGCACCCAGGGGGCGAACTTTTCCACTCCACGGAACCAATACTTCAGGAAACCGTAATCGCGAAAACGGGCTTCAGAGACTCCGTTCTTGGTATTGTCCTTATTATCGGAGTACTTCATAAAATCCGCTTGCCATTTTGGATCATTCATGTCAACCCATGTGATGATAAAATCTATATCCATAATTATGAGAACTTTCTGTGAAAACTTTTTGGTCTTGAGGCTCTAATTAATTGTTCGTCTCCAGCTTTTCTGCGTGCTTGAAGCGATTGTGGGTCCACAAGTATAACTCCGGTTGACGCAGAATGGTTTGTTCTAGTCGCTGAAAATAGAGTGTTGTCAGTTCAAAGTCTGGCAGTGATTGGAGATTTTCGTGAAGCTGAGTGAATTCGGCTTCGTAATAACCTCTTTTCTTCCTTTTTACGTCAAGGTAGAAGGCCTCAAATCCGTAATGCTTTGTAATTTTTTCTGTTCCTGTCAACACGGGAGTACTGTGATGCAGGAAAGGCAAGAAGAAACGTGATTCTTGTTTTCTAGGTGATTGATCGGCTATAAATCCAATAATGCAGACTTCGTGGCGATTGGCCAATTCTGTGATGCAACGGGCTGTTTTGTGCATCTCTACACAAGTTCCCCCCATACGTTCTCGAATGTGCATCATCAGTTGTTCCATACTTTTGTTGCGTAACTTATGGTAGATTTGGATACCTGTTGCGCTCTTCTCCAACCACAAGGGCATGGAGGATACCCATTCCCAATTTCCATAGTGGCCAATATAGATGGAAACGGATTTACCTTGTCTCAGCATTGAATTTACTGCTTCTGTATTTGTGAACTGCATTCTTTGTTTTATCTTTTGGGGGGATATGGAAGCTAACTTGCAGCTCTCTAGGGTCATGTCGATAAAAAAGTGATAGAATTTTTTTTCTATCTGCTTGATTTCAGACAAACTCTTTTCAGGAAAAGATTCCGTTAGGTTTTTTCGCACAATCTTACGACGGTAGCGAACAATGTAGTATAACGGATAGAACAAACCGTCTGACAAGATGTAAAGCATACGGAAAGGAATGTATGACAGTAGCTTTAGAAAAAAATGAAGCAAACGGTATATCATAATATATTCATTATTGCTTTAGGGAATTTCCTGAAAATACGTTGCAAATATACAAATAATATACGGAACGTGAAAAACATAGGTGATGGAATGTGCCATTATGGCTATCCTATAGTGTTAGTCCGTTTATCCCACGGGTTTTGTTTGTGTGTACCCTTCTTTTTTCAGTAATTCGATAACCTTTTGTTTGAAGTCGCCTTGTACAATGATTTCACCGTCCTTGGCACTACCACCCACACCGCATTTACTCTTTAGCATTCGGCCTAGTTCTTTTAGATCATCGTCGGTGCCTACAAAGCCGGTAACGAGGGTCACTACTTTACACCCACGGTTCTTACGATCTAGTTGCACTCGCAATTTTTGCTGATTGGGAGAGAGGGTTTCAGCCTCTTCTGTATTTCCTGTTTCGTATTGGAAGTTTGGGTTAGTAGAGTAGACCACATTCAAACGGTCCTTCCAATCATTATTTTTGGTGTCTTTTGCCATTATGGGAGTTGATTATAAATTTTGCATCAAAAGTACGCTTTTGAGATGAAACTTCCAATCCGACGTAGAATTTATGTTAAGCTTTTCTGCGCATTTTCTCGGACATTGGAAAAAAAACAGTACTTTTGTCCATTACAATCTGATAAATTTATAGAAAACGATGAGCAGTTTGTTGCAGAATAGAGAGTCCTTGCGGGTGCCGGAGCCGACGTTGCGACGCCTTCCGTGGTATCTTTCTAATGTCAAGTTGCTGAAACAGAAGGGAGAACGTTTTGTCTCCTCAACTCAAATATCTAAAGAAATCAATATCGATGCTTCGCAGATAGCTAAAGATCTTTCGTATGTCAATATTTCGGGACGTACGCGGGTGGGTTATGAGGTAGATACGTTGATTGCCGTGCTGGAAGATTTTCTGGGCTTCACTAATTTGCATAAGGCTTTTCTCTTTGGCGTGGGAAGTCTGGGTGGTGCTTTGCTTCATGATTCAGGTCTGCGTCACTTTGGGCTGGAGATTGTGGCGGCCTTCGATATTAATCCTTCGCTGGTGGGTACGAAACTGAATGGCATTCCCATTTTCCATACCGACGATTTCCGTCAGAAAATGCAGGAGTACGATGTGAATATTGGGGTACTGACTGTGCCCATTGAGATTGCTCAGCAAATAACGGACTACATGGTGGAGGGCGGCATTAAGGCCGTGTGGAACTTTACGCCTTTCCGTATCCGTGTGCCAGAGTCTATTGTCGTGCAGAATACTTCGCTTTATGCTCATTTGGCGGTAATGTTCAACCGCCTTAACTTTAACGAAATCAAGTAATGAAGATTATAGCTGTAGGTATGAACTATGCCCTGCACAATCGTGAACTAGGGCATGAACAGGAAAACAAGGAACCTGTGATTTTTCTGAAGCCTGACTCGGCTATTCTGAAGGATGGCAAACCTTTTTTCCTTCCTGATTTTTCGAACGAAGTGCATTATGAAACCGAAGTGGTAGTTCGCATCTGTCGCTTGGGCAAGTGTATCGCGCCGCGTTTCGCTCATCGTTATTATGATGCTGTGACGGTGGGCATCGATTTTACAGCTCGCGACATGCAGCGCCGTTTCCGCGAGGTGGGTAATCCATGGGAACTTTGCAAGGGGTTCGATGGCTCGGCTGCTATTGGTAATTTTGTACCGTTGGCTGAGGTTGGAGGCGATGTGCAACGGTTGAACTTTCATCTTGATATAGATGGAAAAACTGTGCAACAAGGATGTACTGCCGATATGTTGTTCTGTGTGGACGACATTATTGCTTACGTCAGTCGTTTTATGACCTTGAAGATTGGCGATTTGCTTTTTACTGGCACACCCGTAGGCGTAGGTCCCGTGAGCATAGGGCAACATTTGGAGGGTTACCTGGGCAACGATAAACTGCTTGACTTCCATATCCGATAGACTACCCTGCAGAGGTACTGATGAATTTTCAATTATCAATTCTCCATTCTCAATTATGAAAATACGTGTAGGTTTTGGCTTCGATGTTCACCAGTTGGTGGAGGGCCGTGAATTATGGTTGGGCGGTATTCGCTTGGAACACGAGAAAGGACTTTTGGGGCATAGCGATGCTGACGTGCTGATACATGCCATTTGTGATGCCCTGTTGGGAGCCGCTAATATGCGCGACATTGGCTATCATTTCCCTGATACGGCAGGTGAGTTCAAGAATATTGATAGTAAAGTTCTGCTGAAGAAAACCGTGGAGCTGATTGCTACAAAGGGTTATAAGGTAGGCAACATTGACGCCACCGTTTGTGCTGAGCGCCCTAAGCTGAAAGCACGTATTCCTGAGATGCAGCAGACTTTGGCTTGCGTGATGGGGGTGGATGTGGATGATGTTTCTATCAAAGCTACTACGACCGAGAAGCTGGGTTTTACTGGTCGCGAAGAAGGTATATCGGCTTATGCGACAGTACTGGTAGAAAAACTCTAAGTGCTGGGATTTTATTATTCATAATCATATATTTTAAATCTCTATGAAACGTGTTTTGTTTTTTCTGTTTCTGATGGGCGTAGGACTTGTTTCCTTGTATGCCCAAAAATCAGCCTTGAAGTTCAATGAGGCGGGTGAGTTCAAGATTGTTCAGTTTACCGACGTTCACTTCAAGTATGGCAATTCAGCTTCGGACATTGCGTTGGAACGTATTGATGAAGTGCTGAAGGCCGAGCGTCCTGACCTGGTTGTATTGACAGGTGACGTGATTTATGCCAAGCCGGCCGACAAGGGAATGCGTACAGTGCTCGAACGGGTGTCGGCCCATAATGTACCATTTGTCGTAACGTTCGGAAACCATGACGACGAGCAGGGCATGACCCGCACACAGCTATATGATATCATTCGCTCTGTGCCGGGCTGTCTGATGCCTGACCGTGGTGAGCAGGCTTCACCTGATTATACCTTGACGGTGCAGTCGTCCGACGGCAAGGGAAGCCATGCCGCCGTGCTCTATTTCTTCGACTCCCATTCCTATTCCAAATTGAAGGATGTGAAGGGGTACGATTGGTTGACGTTCGATCAGGTGGAGAACTACCGCCGCCAGAGCGCTGCGTTTACGGAGGCTAACGGAGGCCAACCCTTGCCTGCTCTTTCTTTCTTCCACATTCCGCTGCCTGAATACAACCAGGCTGCCTCCAGCGAAGGAGCTATCCTGATAGGTACACGCATGGAAAAAGCCTGTGCACCTGCCCTGAATACGGGTATGTTCACTGCCATGAAAGAAGCGGGCGATGTGATGGGTGTCTTCGTGGGCCACGACCATGACAACGACTATGCTGTGATGTGGCATGGCATCCTGCTGGCCTACGGACGCTATACGGGTGGAAATACTGTTTATAACCACCTGCCAAACGGTGCCCGTGTCATCGTGTTGAAGGAAGGACAGCGTACGTTTGATACGTGGATCGATCTGGCTGGTGGACAGCAGGTGAACCGTTCGACCTATCCTGACAGCTTTGTGAAGAAATAATCGTTCATTGAAGCCTGACGTAATGCAGCCTCGTGCAGGGGGTAGCTCCCACCATATAGGTGCGGGCCACCCATGCCGAGACTATTTTTATGGTTTCGCCCACCTGATAGGCATGCTCGGTGGCGGGCAGCGTGCAGGAGTGGCGGCTGGCCGTGCGGGCATTGACGGTCAGCGCGACGCAGTTGCCCGACGCGTCCTTCAGCCGGAGCTGTTGGCGGACGTAGAAGAAGGCCGTGCCGTTGCGCACCCGTGTCTTGTAGGGATTGTCTTCTACGCGTACGGCGGTGACCCTCAGCGTCAGGTTTTCCAGCCTGTCGCCTTCCTTGCCCAAGAAAGTGCCGGTGGGCTTTTGGTGCATCTTGCGGCGCTGGATGTCCAGGTAGGCGGAGTGGTAGATGCGGGCGATGAGCACGAAGCGGGCCTGCTTGGGGATGCGCGGTTCGAACTTGTAAGCTATCCAGCCCAGGTAGGCAGGGTCGATGTTCAGTATCTCGTGAAGGAAGTGGCCGCGGTATTTGCCGAAGGGGATGAGGTCGTCGCCCCTGCTCTGCATGCGCTTGGCGTTGTATTCCGTCAGATACAGGCTGCGGATGGAGTAGAAGCAGAGGGTGCTGGCCATGCGCAGGGCTTCGTGGACGTCGGCCGAGAGGTCGCAGAGGTAGAAGATGGACTGGCGGCTGGGCAGGGGAGAGTAGACCCACAGGGTGTACTGCGGTTTTCCCTCGCGCGGAAGCACGACCAGATAGGCTCCGGCCTCCTTGTAGGAGGCTCTGCCCCGGTTGTACAGGTTCAGTTTCTGGTACAGCAGGGCCTGTTCGCTGTCCGATAGATTCGGTAGTTTAGGTTGGGCCATAAGCTGTTTTTCTTTCGTCCAAGATACGGTTTTTTTCTGAAAAAAGCAAGCCGTCGGGCGGAAAATTGAGGGAAGGCTAGGGAAAAAGTGACGTTTCGGTAAAGTACAAAGTGTCGCAGATTATGGCTGAATATCGGCAAAAAGATGTCTGATGGCTTTTTTTGCTGACTGGCTCCTTTTATGGAGAGGTTGAAATAGAGGGGGAAACGGGGCTGAATGCGGCTTTTCAGTGGGGCGGAAGCCTGTCTGTGGGCATCCGATTGTATGTTTTGGGCCGTCAGAAAGTATGTTTTTGGGTGGAAAAAGCAATGTTTTCTGTAGGAAAAGTGTATGTTTTCTGCTCCTAAAGTGCCACTTTACGCTGCTGAAGTTCATAGTTACGCCGCCAAAGTGCCACTTTTCCGTTGTTTTCGTCTCTGGCGGCGGTCGTTTTCTTCTATTTCAAATGTAAAGATTTTACTATCCTGCTGATGGATAGCTTGATACGGAAAAACACTTCGTTCTTTGGCGACGGCCTTGCCTTTGGGCGGAAATACGCGATTCTCAGGCGGTCGGGAAATCAAAGTGTCATTTCGTCAGAAGCGAACCATCAGTTCCAGCACCACTTTGTCCTGCTCCGATTCCTTGGCGATGCAGCCTTCGGGGTAGAAGTATTTCTCGTAGTTCAGGCGGATGTCCGTGCGGAAGGCCTTGCTGAGGCTGAAAGTGATTCCGCCCGTCAGTCGGTGGCGCTTGTAGTCGGTAATGGTCAGGGCACCCGTGGCTTCGTCGCGGGTCTTGGCGTCGCTCTGGTCGGTCATCATGTCGTAGCGGGCCAGGAAAGACATCTTCTGGAAGACTTTCTTCAGAGGCTGGTCGTAGTTGATGAAGGCGTCGACGGAGTGCACATCCTTGAAAGCGTTGTCCGAATACTGCTTGTAGAGGTATTCGCCTTCGATGTGGAAGCGGCCTGCCTCATAGTAGGTGCCGATGTCGTAGGAGCGCATCCATACGTCTTCGGGCTTGATGCCCTGCACACTCAGGGTGAGGTTCAGTCCTTCGGTGGGCAGGACGACGGCCTTGGCAGAGTAGTTCACCTCCTTGTGCCACACCTTCTGGTTGGTCAGTCCTGTGCCGTTGTAGAGTCCTCCTTCCAGTTTGACGGGCAGGGCTGTGGGCAGTTCGTAGCCCAGAGTAAGGCCCACGTCGCGCACGTTGCCCACCTGCTTGGCGATGAACGAACGGTTGGCGAAGTATTGCTGGTGGGGTGAGCGGTGGGCGTCGATGGTGAAGGGGACGCGCATCTGTCCGGCCGTCACCGTCAGTCCCTTGGCGGGGAAGATGCGGGCATAGGCATCGAGCATTTTGATCTGTCCTTCGTCCGAGAGGTCTATTTCCGCCTTGTAGGCCACGATGGGCAGGATGTTGCCCGTCAGGCTGACGCGTGCGTTGCGCACCTCGAAGCGGCCGGCTCCCATGCCCGTCTGGTATTCGTACTTGGCACGGATGGTTCCGTTCACTTTGGGCAGGTAGTCTTTGGTTTCCAGCTTTTCCTTGTCGATTTTCTTCCCGTCTTCATCGTTTCCCGCGCTTTGGGCGGAGAGGGTGGACGCGGCCATCAGGACGGCCGCCAGCAGGAGGATTGTTTTTTTCATTTTGATCGTTTGATTGTTTTTTCATTGATTTTCGGGGGCAAAGCTCGGAAATATGTGTTATGAAGATGTGTCATACATGTTTCGTTTGTGTTGCAGCGATGAAAGTGCGGATATTTTTCTTATTTTTGTCCAAAATAAGAAAGAGGAGGAAATGCCGATGAAGGACTTTGCAGCTATCGATTTCGAGACGGCCAACGGCGAGCGGAGCAGTGTGTGCAGCGTGGGCATCGTCATCGTGAGGGACGGAGTGGTCAGGGAGAAAATCTACCGACTGATACGTCCCTTTCCCAACTATTACAGCTACTGGAATACGCAGGTGCACGGGCTGACGCGGCAGGACACCGACCGTGCGCCTGAGTTTCCGGCCGTGTGGCAAGAGGTGGCTCCGCGGCTGGAGGGCCTTCCGCTGGTGGCCCACAACAGCCCTTTCGACGAGGGATGCCTGCGGGCAGCTTTCAAGGCTTTCGGTATGGGCTATCCTGACTATGCCTTCTATTGCACGTGTCGTGCCTCTCGACGCACCTTCGGTAAGCAGTTGCCCAATCACCAGCTTCAGACGGTGGCTGCCCGATGCGGCTACGACCTGACGCGCCACCACCATGCTCTGGCCGACGCCGAGGCTTGCGCCTGCATCGCTTTGGCCATTTTGTAGGCGGGGAGTGCGGAAGAATGGGCAAAAAACAGTACCTTTGTCTTTCCATAATAGAACCAACAATTTATGAATGGACCTGAAAAGAGAGTTTTGGTGGGCATGAGCGGCGGCATAGACAGCACCGCCACGTGCCTGATGCTGCGCGAGCAGGGCTACGAGATTGTGGGCCTCACCATGTGGGTGTGGGGCGACGAGCCGGTGGAGGCACGCCGTCTGGCCGAGAGTATGGGCATCGAGCACCACGTGGCCGACGAACGCGAAGACTTCCGCCGTACCATCGTACAATATTTCATCGACGAATACCGTGCGGGACGCACGCCCAACCCCTGTGTGATGTGCAACCCGCTGTTCAAGTTCCGCATCCTGACGGAGTGGGCCGACCGCCTGGGTTGTGCCTACATCGCCACAGGCCATTATACACGCATCGAAGAACAGAATAGCAAACGCTACATCGTGGCGGGCGACGACGACAAGAAGGACCAGTCGTACTTCCTGTGGCGGCTGGGGCAGGACGTGCTGCGCCGCTGCCTTTTCCCCCTGGGCGAATACACCAAGCTGAAGGTGCGCGACTACCTGCGCGACAAGGGTTACACGCTGAAGGCCGACGAGGGCGAGAGCATGGAGGTGTGCTTCATCAAGGGCGACTATCGCGACTTCCTGCGTGAGCATAGCCCCGAGATAGATACGGAGGTGGGCAAGGGATGGTTTGTGAATGCCGAGGGCGTGAAGCTGGGCGAACACAAAGGCTTTCCGTACTATACCATCGGTCAGCGCAAGGGGCTGGAGATAGCCTTGGGCAAGCCGGCCTACGTGCTGAAAATCAATCCTCAGAAGAACACCGTGATGCTGGGCGACGCCGAGCAGCTGAAGACGCGCTACATGCTGGCCGAGCAGGACTGCCTGACGGACGAGGCGGAGGTATTCGGAAGCGACAGCCTGACGGTGCGCATCCGCTACCGCAGCCGTCCCATTCCCTGCACGGTGAGCCGCCTGGAGGACGGACGCCTGTTGGTGCACTTCCTTGAAGAGGCATCGGCCATCGCACCCGGCCAGTCGGCGGTGTTCTACATCGGCCGTCGCGTGGTGGGCGGAGCGTTCATTGCTTCGCAACGGGGAATTGGAATGTTTGTTGAGAATTGAAAATGGATAATGGAAAATTGGAAATGATATGAAACGAATGATTGGGTTATTGGTTGGCATCCTGACCGTCCTGTCGGCGGGTGCACAACAGGACACGCTGAAGTATCGCATCTGCTTGAAGGACAAGGCGGCTACAGAATACTCCTTGCAACGTCCTGAAGAATTTTTGTCTGCGAAGGCTTTGGAACGCCGCCATCGTCAGGGATTGGAGGTGGACTCTACCGACCTGCCTGTGTGTCGAAGCTATGTGGACGAGATACGGCGGCAGGGAGTGAACATCGTGGTGACGGGCAAATGGGAGAACTTCGTGACGGTGTCGTGCAACGACTCGTCGGCCATCGGCCGCATTGCTGCCCTGCCTTTCGTGCGCTCTGCCGAACGGGTGTGGATGCGTCCTGCCAAGGAGGTGGTGACGCCCCAACGCGACTCGCTGGTGAACCGCCCCGAGAAACATCCTGAGAGCTACTACGGTGCAGGCGCCGCACAGATACAGCTGAGCCGCGGCGACAAGCTGCACGAGGCGGGCTTCCGCGGGCAGGGGATGACCATTGCCGTCATCGATGCGGGTTATCACAACGCCGACCGCATCACGGCCTTCGACATGAACCGCGTGCTGGGCGTGAAGGACTTCGTCAATCCCCGTGCCGATATCTTTGCCGAGCAGAGCCACGGCATGGCCGTGTGGTCGTGCATGGGGCTGAACCGTCCGAAGGTGATGGTGGGCACCGCTCCCGAGGCTTCCTACTGGTTGCTGCGCAGCGAGGACGACTACTCCGAGAACCTGGTGGAGCAGGACTACTGGTCGGCCGCCGTCGAGTTTGCCGACAGCGTGGGCGTGGACGTCATCAACACCTCGCTGGGCTACTATGAATTCGACGACAAGCAGAAAAACTATGAATACCGCCAGCTGGACGGCTGTTACGCACTGATGTCGCGCCAGGCTTCGCATGTGGCCGACAAGGGTATGGTGCTGGTATGCAGCGCGGGCAATGCGGGAGCCGGTCCGTGGAAGAAAATCACTCCTCCGGGCGATGCCGACAACGTGCTGACCGTGGGAGCGGTGGGCAAGAATGGCGTGCTGGCTTCTTTCTCGTCCATCGGTAATACGGCGGACGGCCGCATCAAGCCCGACGTGGTGGCCGTGGGCTACAAGGCCGACGTGATGGGCACCGACGGTAACCTGACGCAGGCCAACGGCACTTCCTTCGCCTCGCCCATTATGTGCGGCATGGTGACCTGCCTGTGGCAGGCCTGCCCCAAGCTGACGGCCAAGGAGGTAATCGAACTGGTACGTCGTTCGGGCGACCGCGCCGCTTATCCTGACAATATTTATGGCTATGGCGTGCCCGACCTGTGGCAGGCCTATCAGGAATACCTGTCCCAATCCCGCTGACCATGGACGCTTTATCCCTATACGACCTCAACGCCCTGGTGCGCCGCAGTCTGGAGCAGTGTCTGCCCGATGAATATTGGGTGCAGGCCGAGCTGAGCGAGGTGC
>ULRH01009968.1_pt1 | contig 15260 bp, 9 predicted proteins | sample 1955271 | NCBI WGS metagenome assembly ULRH01 (sample SAMEA4835677, study PRJEB28245) | human gut metagenome | biome: gut microbiome; material: fecal sample | place: Denmark | collected 2008 | reverse complement strand
TCAGTGTACTGCTGCCATACTCCCGGTAAGACCACAGCTTGCTTGGGCTCTTGTTCCATTTAATCCTGCTTCCATTGCTTGTCGCAACGATGGTTCCCTGAGCATCTGTCCGGAAGATCTTTGTGCCGATTGCTTTCAGACGGCTCATGGCACTCTGCGCCGGATGACCGTAATTATTGTCAGCACCGCAGCTGATCACAGTATATTTCGGTTTCATTGCCTGCAGAAGCTTCTCGGAAGATGAATTTGCACTCCCGTGATGGCCTGCCATATAAACATCACAGGAAAGATTCTGCCCATTTTCCACCATTTCATATTCACTTTCCGTTTCCGCGTCTCCGGTGATCACAAAGCGGTTCTTTCCATTGACCAGCTTTAATGCAATGGAATAATTGTTTTCATCCACATAGCCACTGCTGTTTGGTGCCAGAATCGTAAAGCGGGCCTTTCCCAGCTTATATTTTTTACCGGCCTTCGGCCTTGTTGTCGCAATCTTCTTCTGGGCAATGATATTACAGTAAGACTCATATACTCTGGAATCCGCTGTATAAGCCGGAGCGATCACCCTTTTCACCTTAAATACATTTAAAGCTCCCACGACTCCGTTCAAATGATCTGAATCATAATGGCTTACAACCACATAATCAAGCTTCTTTACCTTCTGACGTTTCAGATAGCTGACTACTTTGGACGACGCATCACTGTCTCCACCATCGATCAGCATAAAATGGACACCGGACTGTACCAGCACAGCACTTCCCTGCCCTACATCAATATAGTGAACCTTCATTGTGGACTTTCCTGCCGCTGCAGCCTTTTGAACCCCCTGCCCCTCCTGCTGCCCGGACCGGCTTTCATAATATGTACCATCAAGCCCTGTCAGCCCGCCAACAAGCATTGCCGCCATCAGAAAAGTCATAATGATCCGTTTTTTTATTGTGTGCAAAGAAACCTCCTCCTTCTGCATAAAATGAGTTCTATAAATACTCTTTTATTCATTGTATCACAAATTCTCAGTCAAGAGAAATTTTTACATATACCGCTTTTCAAACTCCTCTACCGGAATCGGCTTTGAAAAATAATATCCCTGATAAATTCTACACCCCATCTGGGTCAGCTTCACAACCTGATCCTTTGTCTCAACTCCCTCTGTCACCACAGAAAGACCAAGTGTTTTACTGAGAGAGATGATCATATTTAAGATAGACATGCTTTTTTCCAGATTTTCCGGTTTTGATGTCCTTAAAAAGCCCATATCTATTTTGAGAACATCCACATCCATATCCTTTAATGTGTTGAAAGAAGAATATCCGCTTCCAAAATCATCAATTTCCACTTGAAAACCATATTTCCGGAACTGCTCGATCATATCAAGCTCTCCGGCAGTTCCTGTCATAATTGCCGTTTCCGTGATCTCCAGCTTCAATGTCGATGGAATGATGCGATATTTTTCTACAAGTGCGGTAATAGTTTCATACACATTCATATAGTAAAAATCTTTGGTAGAAATATTAACAGATATATATAAATCACTGTGTCCCTCCTGCTGCCACCGGGCAAGCTTTTGTACGGCAAGCTCCCAGATAAACCGGTCCAGCCGGTAGATCAGCCCTGTTTTTTCAAACACCTCGATAAAATCACCCGGAAAGATCAGACCCCGTTTTGGATGCTGCCATCTCACCAGCGCCTCTGCCCCAAGCATTTTGCCCTCCGATGTCATCTGTGGCTGTAAATACATACAGAATTGTTTCTCTTTAAGTGCCTGATCAAAATCTCCCACAAGCTGCTTTTCCAAAATCGTATTATTTAATATGGTGTCATTATAATAGGCAATGGATCTGGCATAATTTTCATTCAATGTCTTGATCGCAAAATTTGCTTTATCGCACATAATGGAAATATCTTCATTGATATCCGTAATTTCATAAACACCAATATATATATGAAGATGATACAGATCATTGTTAAATACCTGTCCCATTGTCTGTATAGCATCAGTAAAATACTCCTCCTGAAATCTTGCCTTCGGCATACATACTGCAAATTTATCTCCACCGATCCTGCCATAGACAATTCCGTCACGGCATCTCTCTTTCAAAAGACCGGCCTCCATCTTTAACACCTCATTCCCCTTTTCCATTCCAAAAAGATCATTGATCAGCTTAAAGTCCTTAATATTGGAACTAAGTAACAGCCACTCCTCATCCGGATGAGACTTCAGGATCTCAGCCGATTTCACTGCAAAATGGCTTTTATTGTATAATCCTGTCAATGTATCATGTGTTGCAAGATACCTCTCCTGTTCCAGTGCAAGATGTTTTTCTGTGTTATCAACCAGATTCAGGAAAAATCCTATGTATTCCTTCTTTTGATCAAATAATTTCCGATACTCAATATCAAAATAATGAATTTCATTATCAATGGTTTTCTGATCACTCCACTCAAGAGAATCCCGGCTTTCAATATCATTTTCGGCAAGCCAGGCTTTTACATACTCTGAAACGGCTTGCAGACTGCCTTCCGAGGTACAAAACATTTCCAATGCCCGGTCATTTGCATAGACACATTCATTATTAATATCAAAACAGATTACCATATTGTTCATTTCCGTTACCACGATAGACAGTGTTTTGTCTACCAGTTCCTTAGGAGAACGGTACAGACTCAGATAACAGATCAATATCGCCGCAAACACAAAAAACGGAAGCGACAGATCTACCGGAAATTCAGACAGGTCACATACCACATTCAGCACAAGGATCACACAGATAACCACTAGGATCGGAAAGTATTTCTTGCGATAAAAATATGGAATCCTCGTAATTTTTGTGATAAATGACGCAATAGTACATAATACCAGACAAAAAGCAAAAACAAAATGAAGATGATAAAAAACAGATTTGGTTCCGATATGAAACAACTCATAATTCATATAACTTACTTTATTTAAAGTAAATACATTATGCAAAAACGTATTTGCAAACAAAGATATTCCATCCAGATATGCCACTATAAAGCATCCCGTACGAAACGGCGAAATTTCATTAAATACCATCGTATATTGCTGGGAATACTGTAATATGTATATTAAAACCATATCATAAGAAAAAAGATATAAAGCTTCCATTAAGTATGCAAATGTTTCGTCTATTGAGAATACAAACAAACCATTACTTAAAATCGTTATAATTGCAAAAACAAGACATTTCACGATGGAAACTGCAACATCACTTTTTATTTTCCGGGCATATCTGATACAGATCAATATGGGTATGATCATCAACAACAATAAAACCATATATATTTTGTCCATACGGAATTTCTCCTCCACTCCAAACATAATCAATTCAAATACATTATACAAAGAAAAACCTACTTGTCAAATATATCTCCAACTTTTACTTCATCCTCTTATCAAAAAAAGACCGCTGCTTCACAAATTTTATTTATGAAGCAGCAATCTCTTTTCTGCAGACAATTTTATTTTTCTACCGGAAAGGAAACTGTCACATGGAACAGATCTCCGTCCAGACGTATTTCAAATTTTCCTCCCATCCGCCCCGTCAGATTATTGGCAATATAAAGGCCCAGCCCGCTTCCCTCTGTTGTCCGGGAAGCATCTCCCCTGACAAAGCGCTCCATCAGCTCATTGGGATTGATATCAAGCCGCTCCCTGGAGATATTTTTGATAGAAAATTCTGCCATTTCCTGTCCGGTAACATCATCCTCTTTTTCAGATAATGTCACATAAACTCTCGTTCCTTCCAGTGCATATTTGGCTACATTGCCATAAAGATTCTCCAGTATCCGGAAAACTCTTCTCCCATCTCCCTGAAACCGGACCGGCTGTTCCGATATCTCTGCCACAAGAGACAGACCTGCCTGCTCAAACTTTTCTTCAAACTCGCCATTGGTCTGATTGACCAGTTCCCCAAAATTCAATGTAGTGATCTGCAGCTCTATGGTTCCGGAGGATGCCTTCGATGCTTCTACCAGATCCTCGATCAGGCTTTTCAGACGCATGGATTTGCGGTCAAGAACATCCAGATACTCCTGTGCTCTCTCATTGTCGATATGCTCCCGCTTCAACAAGTCCACATAATTGATCACGGAAGTCAGCGGTGTTTTGATATCGTGGGATACATTGGTGATCAGCTCCGTTTTCATCCGTTCGCTTCGCACCGACTCTTCCACCGCACTTTCCAGTCCCTGCCGGATATGGTTGATAGTATCTGCAAGCTCCTTCTGCTCTTTGGAGGCTTTTTCCGGCAGACCGATCTGATAGGAGATATCCCCCTGTGCAATTCTCTCGGCACCCTTCTGAATCTTCTCATCAGCAATCCCATTTCTCATTGCTGCCAAAAGGGCTCCTTCTCCGGCAATCAAAAGTAATGGAAGTCCTATTACACAAACAATAACTGTCATACCGTAAGAAACACCAAAAGAATAATTGACCACCACATTCCAGCTGACAATCCATATTACAAGCCATAATACAGCAAAGGCGATCACTGCTGTCCCGTATCTTACGAGCGCTCTCGTATCTTTATATTTTTGCACAAACACCTTCAGCTTTGATACAGCAATCGTTCCTCCCGTTTTTCCCTTTCGGAAACACCAGCGGATCAAGCTGTGCTCTTTCAGTCTTTTCTGGCAGATTCTTTGTATGAGCCCCAATAGGAAAAACATTACCGCCAACGCAAGCGCTGCGATCAATAAGGCATCTGCAAGTCTGGTAATACTTATATTTCCGATATTCGTCTGCTCCATTGTCTGTTCCCGGTTGGAAATATGACACAGATCATATACTGATCCATTCAGCAGATATATTCCCACCAACGCAGCCACAGCCAGAATCTCAGACGGAAGCTTTTGAATCCGTCTTTCCTTTCCCTGCGTCGTTGTGCTTGTCACGGCCAGACCAAAGAATGCAAGCAGCATACTTAAAAGACCGATCGCAAAGATAAGAATACTTTGTTTTGCTGTATCCTTTGCCCGCAGATACTGTTTCTGTGTTTCCTGATAATCCTTATATAAGGATGCCATACCACTTGTCTTACTCGGTGAGGTGATATCTAATACCGGATATCCCACGACCACATAGGCATTCTGATGGGAATTCGTCATCTTTTTCAGAAATTCCTTCAAATCTCCGGAATTTTCAAAGCCATGCCAGCTCCAGTTGGTCTGATATACCTCTCCTCTGGCATCATATATCGCATATTTATAATCATAGGATGTTTTGTTCTCATCAATGGCTGCACGCTGGAGATTATCCACATAAGATGCCCATTTTTCATTTTTTGTAATGAGACACTTTTTGTCCAGAGTTACATTATATAAAAATCCTGATTTTTGTAAAAAGTCTTCAAGTCCTTTTCCAAAGCTCAGCAAAAACTGCGCCAGGTCTGCTGCCATAGTCTCATTACAAAGAGGCCTTCCTATATTCCACGGTGCCCCTATGGCATTCTCCATGAGCTTCTGCCCTTTCTTTTTGATCTCTTCTGTGTATTTTTCCAGACTTTCATCGTAGACATAACACCCTTCATCATTGTCCTCCGCATCACTATAATATGCCATCGGATCCTTTAAGAAGTTTTTCAGGGTAAAATCCGACTTTCCACCATTATAATAAAGTCTATCGTTCATATCCAGACGAAGTGCTGTGTGATTGTCCTCTTCTCCCAAAGAATCATAGACATACACAATGTTTGTGTCTTCCACCAGCTTTGAATTTTCCTCAATATTGTACAGATCCGTAATACGGTGTGCTGTCCGGTAATCTTCCATAAGATCCCCATAATAACTCTTATATCCGGTTCCATCCTCTCCTTTTCCCTGAAAGTTATTCTCTGCGGCAAGAGCCATCTGATACAGCAGCCATCCTTTGGCATAATTTGGATACATCTGTCCAAGCCACCGGGCATAACTGGAATGAAGTCCTACCTTCTGCGTTCCCTTTGTCAGATCCACCTCCATGGTCTCCGTTTCCCGATTTCCCCCCTGCAGTCCCGGCAATAATGTTTCCTGTCCGTCATAACGCTTGATTTCCGTAGTTTTTTCCCCTTGTTTCTCCATATTCTTCCAGTCTTTTTGGGAGAAATTTTCCCCGGAGGCTACCGTATAATAAAGCGTACTTTTCTCCCAGTTACCTCTTGCAAAATAAACCTGTTTCAGCGAAAGAAGCTGCGATGCCTTTTTGTAGATACTGACATTTTCTTTACTGTACTTTTCAAAGCCGTTAATGTAGTTTGAAAGATATCCGTCATAATCATAATTATGACCTTTCCAGCCGGCTGCTTCTTTCAATGTAACTACCTTTTTGTCAACTCCTGTTCCTGTCTGCAGAAATGGCATATTCTCCATTTTCCCTGTATATACGGAGCCGTCCACACTTCCCAGCCTGCGGATATTCAGATAAAGCTCCAGTGCCTGCAGATAGCTGTCAGTCAGCTTTCGAAATTCGCTGCTTTCTTCCAGATTTCCATTCTCGGAAACATTATTTTCCGAAGAAAGTTGATTCATTTTGGATTTTGCTCCAATATAATCAATTCCTGAAAGAGACGCTGTCACCGTCGCTGCCGTCAGAACCAATCCAAGAAGGATACGGACCAATTTTCTTTTATTTGTTTTCCCCTTTTTTTGTTTCTCTTCTTTGTTTTCCCTTATCTCTTTGTTTCGTCTCATCTTATAAATCCCCCCTTGTCCGATTTACTGATTTTCCAGCTTGTAACCTACGCCCCACACAACCTTCAGATATCTTGGCTCTTTGGGGTTGATCTCGATCTTTTCCCGGATATGGCGGATATGTACTGCCACTGTATTTTCTGCAGCATAACCATTTTCATTCCAGATGCTCTCATAAATCTGCCGGCTGGAAAAGACCTTTCCCGGATGTTTCATCATCAGCAGCAGGATATTGTACTCCAGAGGCGTCATCTTGATCAACCGGCCATCCATATACACCTGCTTGCGGTCATCATCCATTTCCAGTCCACCGAGACGATATGTTATTCCCCCTGACGGCAGCTCCCCGCTCATCATATCATAACGTCTCAGCTGGGACTTTACTCTGGCCACAAGCTCCAGCGGATTAAACGGCTTCGTCACGTAATCATCCGCTCCGATATTCAGACCCAGAATCTTGTCTGCATCCTCTGATTTGGCAGAGATGATAATAACCGGCACCTTACTTTCCTCCCGGATCTTCATGGTAGCATGGATTCCATCCAGCTTTGGCATCATCACATCGATCACCAGCAGATCAATCTGATTCTGACGGATCTGCTGCAGTGCCTGCATCCCGTCATAAGCCGTGAGTACCTCATACCCCTCCTGCTCCAGATAGATCTGAATCGCCTCCACGATTTCTTTGTCATCATCACATACCAGTATTGTCTGCATTTTTGTCCTCTTTTCTGTACCTGTGTCGTACCTTGCTGCTTTACATTTCCTATCATAAACTACATTTTTTAAGACAAGCGAATGAAATTCTTAAGATTTCTTTAAGTTTATCACAGAACCAGTGAGTTCTCCACTCATAATAGTTTTTTACACGTCAACATACTTAAAATCCGTGGGATTTTGACAAAAAATCGACTTGTCACTTACTTACGGATTTTAAAAAGACTACTTGCTTTGCAGAAATCCTACTGATTTGTGTTAATTTTCCAATCAACCCCCACGAATCAATTCATTTTAAGATAAAATAATAATCTTTGCATATTAGATACACAAAAAGTACCATAAAAACATTAACTGGAATATATTTAGATATAATAAAGGACTGCTAGTTATATCTACCAGTCCTTTATTATATCATTTTTGTATTATACTGTTAGTCTTATTATTTTTTATATTGATTTCTTAAATACAACTCTCCGTAGCAATAGTAACATATTCATCTAATACATTTTAATCATCAGTTCAACACTTGCAAGCTATATTAAAAATCACTATATGGAAATGCATGGCTAATGGTGGTTGTTTCATTTTTGTAAATCTGCACCATAGTTTTATACTCTATTTTTCCTCCAACATTCAGAAATTCTCCATATTCTTTATAAAATTCATCAACCTCATTTCCATCTAAAACATCATCTGACATACATCCATTAGATGAAACAACCACATCATAAAGTCCTATCGGTAAATGAGTGATCGTATAATCTCCATTTCCATCTGCCGTTGCTTTTCCTAATACTTTAGATGTAAGTATATCAACAGCATAAATTTTAGCACCTGTATCTGGCACATACCCTATATATTCATTATAATGATATGAAATATTACCACTAAGAGTGCCATAAACATCTTTCACAGTAACATTGCAGACATAATGTTTCCCACCAACTTTTGCTGTAATTTTACATTTTCCTTTTCCTCTTCCATAAACCATTCCATTTTTTTTAACTATAGCTACATTTGTATTGGAAGTTATCCACTTTACTTTTCTCTTATCTCCTTGGACTTTTAACTTGAAATGATCCAAACGAGTTATTGCTTTTTGCGAATAATTAAGTTTCACTTTATTTGTTGCATAAGCATCATTCCCATAAATCATTAACGATGTTAATAAAATAATTGACGTTAGCAGTAAAAATGTTTGTTTTTTCTTTTTCATAATAATTCCTCCACTTAATAATTTTATAGCTATATTATATTCGTTTTAACGAAGATATTCAAGTCAAAGAATACATTTTATGATTTATTCATACACTAAATTGGTACGGAGGTTGTTCAAAATGATTGATTACTCTCCATTTTGGGATACTTTGGATAAATCATCAGAAAATTGGTACACATTGACAAATAAACACCATATGTCTCACAGTACCCTCCACAGACTAAAACATAACAAAGATGTATCAACTAGAACTCTTAATGACTTATGCCGTATTCTTGACTGTGATATTTGCGACCTCGCCAGATATATTCCGTCTAATTCTGATCAACATCTATAATCTCTATCAAGAGGATAACTTGAAAGAACCTTGCATTTGAAATCAAACAATGAGCACATAACTATTATAGTAGTTTTACCGTATAAGTAACTAAAATTCCTATATCCCGCAAAAAAGGGCTACCATATCGATAACGATACAGTAACCCTTAGACTCATTTAACATTTTACAAGTTTATCACACACAATCAAATTTAAAGGAAAACTCATGCTTTTTGCACTTTATTCGGCTGCATCCTGGAGAGCGTCAAAACCTTCCTCTCCGGTACGAACCTTCACTACATTCTCTACATCATATACAAAGATCTTACCATCTCCGTAGTGACCGGTGTAAAGAACCTTCTTAGCTGTCTCAATCACTGTCTCAATCGGTACGGAGCTGATAACAACCTCTACCTTTACCTTCGGAATCAGCATAACACTAAGCTCGGCACCACGATAGGTTGTTGTAATACCCTTCTGTGTACCACAGCCCATAACCTGTGTCACGGTAATACCATTGACACCGATCTGGTTCATAGCTTCCTTCAGCTCATCAAACTTGTTCTGCTGACAGATAATAGATATCTTTGTAAACTTCTCGGTCATATCGCCCGGCTTTTCTGCTACAGGTTTCATCGCCGGCTTATGATCACTGTTCTTCTCAATCACAGGTGCAAGACCACTCTTTGGTACCGGCATAGTTCCTGCAGAATAGAACATATTGCCGGCAGGCATAAAGTCTGCATATGCAGATGTCAGACCATGCTCCTTCACATCCAGACCGATAAGCTCTTCCTCCTCAGATACTCTCAATCCAAGTGTTGCCTTAATGATCAGGAATGTAATCGTAATGGTGATCGCTGTCCAGGCAATGGTACTGAACATTCCCACAAACTGGAGACCAAGCTGTGTGAAGCCACCGCCATAGAAAAGACCCTGTCCTTTGATTGCACCACCCTCTAACGCGATCTGGTAACCGGGAGCTGATTTTGTTGCAAAAAGACCAACGGCGATCGTACCCCAGATACCATTCATCATATGTACTGCTACAGCACCAACCGGATCATCAATCTTTAATACATAATCCAGAAGCCATACACCAAACACTACCAGAAGACCCGCAACTGCACCGATCACTGCTGCGCCGGCACAATCAGTAACATCACAAGGTGCTGTGATGGCAACAAGACCTGCCAGAGATGCATTCAGACACATTGACACATCCGGCTTACCATATTTGATCCAGGTAAAGATCATACACACAACCGTTGCAACTGCAGGCGCAACAGTTGTTGTCAGGAAAATAGAACCGAGATCCGGAATCGATGTTGCAGCTGCACCGTTAAATCCATACCAGCCAAGCCACAGGATAAATACACCAAGAGCACCGATCGTTAAATTGTGACCCGGAATTGCGTGAGGCTTTCCGGTTCTCTTGCTGAATTTACCAATACGAGGTCCGAGCATCGCTGCACCGATCAGGGCACAGATACCACCAACCATATGAATACAGTTGGAACCGGCGAAATCATGGAAGCCCATCTGTGCCAAGAAGCCGCCGCCCCAGGTCCAGTGTGCTTCTACCGGATAGATCACTGCGGAGATCACAGCTGAGTAAACACAGTAAGAAATGAATTTTGTACGTTCTGCCATGGCACCGGAAACGATCGTCGCTGTTGTGGCACAAAATACAAGGTTAAATACGAAAATGGAATAATCGTAATTTCCATAATGAGAGAAGATATTGAAATCAAGTTTTCCAATAAAACCTCCCATATCATTTCCTAACAGAAGAGATGCACCGATCAGGAAAAACATAAACGTACCGATGCAAAAATCCATCAGGTTCTTCATAATAATGTTTCCGGCATTCTTTGCTCTGGTAAAGCCAGCCTCCACCATTGCAAATCCTGCCTGCATCCAAAATACTAACGCTGCTCCTATCAAATACCATACGCCATACAGGTTATCGTTGACGTACTGAATGATTTCTTTCGACATATAACATTCCTCCTTGGTTTTCATTTTTTTTTTCACATGTGAATGTTACACTTAAGTAACAGAAAAAGGTGCCACGATCGCTATCTGCTTCGTGACACCTTTGTCATAAATCTCATTATATTCATTCCTCAGATCCTGTCAAGGAACTTTCGGGAACTCTTTTCAAAGAAAAGTTGAAAAAGAGTTATTCTTTTTATTCTTCATTTTTTGCAAAATATTTGAAAGTGCTATTTGCTTTGTAGAGCAAAATCCGGGTTTACATCCCCATCTTTTAAAGAATCATCGGTCAAAAACTTTATAAAAGCAGCCGCTTCCTCCTGCTTTCTGGAAGAATTGGAAACTCCCAGCACGGCAGATTTGCTTTTGCCCTCCAGAGCCTTGTACTTCTTGCAATCTGCAACATCAATTCCGAAATTATACTTTGTCTCGTCAATCTCCTTCTCTCCACGGATGTTCTCTCCGTCAATGATCGGACAATATATTCTCTTATCCTTAGGCCAGTCCTTAAATGCCGCTACGGTATCCGAACTGTCCGGCTCGAAAAAATACCCGGCAGTAGCGTAACCGGTAAAGCCCTCTTTGGGTGCGATCACAATATCACAGGTTCCGGCATAAATATAACTCTGCAGTTGCTCGCTTAAGGTACCGTTTTTAGAGTTAAACTCCGTATTGATCGTCACGATCTCGTGTTTATTATCAAGACCCAGATAAGTACCCACCGCTTTTTCCAGCTTGTCTACCTGCTTATCATCCAGATTCTGGTCACAGATCGCCACATATAATACTGTCTGCGGCTTCGTCAGAGCCCCATACAAAAAATAACCTCCCACCAATGCGATCACGGCAATGACCACGATGGTTGGCAGATAATAATCCTTAAAAAACTGGAATTTCCCCTTACTGTCCAATTTTTCGTACTCTTTTTTATAATCCGTATCGTCTCTCTGCTGATAGATCAGACCATCCTTTTTCACCTTGCTCTTGTCATTTTCAACGGAATCGTCAAATATTCTCGCCATGTAAACCAACCTTCCCGGCACACCTTATAAATAATATATTTTCAAATTTTCATTATCTGATGCACGCTTTTTCTTAGTTGTAAGTATACAAAAATTATCCTGTCCCCGCAAGGAGACAGGATTTTATTTCATACAATTTATTATTTTTTAATGATTTCCCGGTTACGCCGTTCCTAAAATATATATTACCAGGTACATCAAGATCATCAGACCATTGATGATCACACCGAGAGACGGAAATAGCTGTCTGATATTATCCAGCTTCAGGCTGAGCATAGCTAGCACAAAGCCCCAGATATTAATGGCAACGCAAACCACTCCCCAAATACCGATCCAGACTCCGGCTTTTCCACCCGCCTCTCCTGACAGAAAGCAAAGTACCAAAAACAGGACAAGAGATAAGATTCCTAAAACTGTTGACCAGATTCCCTGTTTCGGATGCTTTTTATCTGTCAGATGAAGACCATCCTTACGTCTTTTCTTTTTAGACATGATCCTCTCTCACCTGCCCTTCTGTTTTCTCCGGTTGTTCCACACTCTTCCGACAGAAAAATATTCTGTGAAAAAAGCGAAACAGTACATAACCGATGATTCCTCCTAATGTATTCAGAAGCATATCATCCACATCACAGGAACCTACCTTGGATACGAGCTGGATCAGCTCCACCAGCAGCGATGTCAGAAAACTCAGCAGCAGAATCTTCCAGAATTTACGCTGATTTCTTGAAATGACCGGCAGCACAAATCCAAAGGGAACAAAACACACAACATTTCCCAGAAGATTCAACAGGACATAATAACTGCCGATTGCATGCCAGTAGAAGATGTATCTGCGGATTTCCTTAAATGGCACCAGACTGTATTTGTATTCGTCACTTGGCACCCGTCCCAGCTGCTCGCTGAAAAACAGGAAATACACCAGTGCCACCAGATACACCACAAAGATACACCATGACAGGATGCGGATTACTTTTTTCGCATTTTTCATTCCTAGCTCCTTAATACAATTTCTTTCTCCTCAAGGGCACGGACAATCTTATCCATGGCCTTGTTTACCTCCTCGTCCTTCAGGGTACGGTCCGGTGCACGGAATACGATCTTGTATGCCATAGACTTATACCCCTGGGTAAGCTGAGCTCCCTCATAGATATCAAAGAGTGTTACTGACTCGATCAGCTTGCCGCCCTTTGTACGGATGGTCTCCTCAATATCCCCGGCCAATACTTCCTTCTTCATGGTCAGACTGATATCTCTCGTCATAGCAGGGAATTTCGGAATACCTACATACTTCACATCAAAGCTTGCCAGCTCAGAAAGCTGCTTCATATTGACAACCGCAATATATGCCTTCTGTCCGATGGAGAAGTTGTCAAGCACCTCCGGATGGATCTCACCGAGATATGCAACCTCACATCCCTCATAGATCACCTTCGCCTGACGACCCGGATGCAGGAAGCTCTTCCCTGCCTGTGGATCATATTTTGCTGCCTTCTTCAGTCCCATGCGCTGCATCAGACTTTCTACAACACCTTTCATGGTAAAGAAGTCTCCCTCACCGTACATACCAAGTGTCAGCTGCATCTGCTCCTCCGGAAGCTCGGTAAGCGGCAGACTCTTTGGAAGATATACATTTGCCAGCTCGTAAAGACGGACATTCTGATTTCGGCGGTTATAGTTTGTTGCAAGAGAGGTCAGCATACCACCAATGGCTGACGTACGCATAACACTGTAGTCCTCTCCCAGTGGATTCATAATGGCAATGCTCTTACGCAGCACATCATCTGCCGGCAGAAGAAGCTTGTCATAAACCTTCGGGCTTTCAAAGGAGAAAGTCATTCCCTCCATAAAACCATAGGCTTCCACAATATCTCTTGCCATATTCTCATGCTGCATCTTCTCAGAAAGTCCGCCTGCTGTTGCAGAACCGGACGGAAGTGTCATCGGAATATTGTCGTATCCGAAGAAACGGGCAACCTCCTCAGCCAGATCCGCAAGTCTTTCCAGATCCTGTCTCCAGGTTGGCACAAGAACTTCCTTTTTCTCACGATCTACTGTCAGATCCAGCTTCTCAAAATATGCCACCATGGTATCCTCATCAATATCGGTACCAAGAAGGGCATTGATCTTCTCTACATTATATGTGATAGTGATCGGTTCTTTCTTAACCGGATATACGTCCACAGCACCACCGACAACTTCACCGGCACCCAGCTCCTCGATGAGCTGGCAGGCACGGTTCATGGCGTCGATCGCATTGTTCGGATCAAGTCCCTTCTCAAACTTTGCCTGCGCATCGGTACGCATACCAAGCTTCTTGCCGGATTTACGGATATTGGTTCCGTCAAAGGTTGCAGCCTCGAAAAGCATAGTAGTCACATCATCCGTGATCTTAGAGTTTTCTCCACCCATAATACCGGCAACACCTACCGGCTTCTCCCCGTCACAGATCACCAGCATGGTATCGTCAAGAACTCTCTCCTGACCATCCAGTGTCATAAACGGCTCATCCTTGTGTGCTTTTCTTACGATAATTTTATGATCTGCCAGTTTGTCCAGATCATACGCATGCATTGGCTGTGCATACTCCTCCATTACATAGTTCGTGATATCTACAATATTATTGATCGGACGAATGCCAACCGAAGCAAGACGACGCTGCATCCACTCCGGAGACGGAGCGAGCTTGATATTTTTTACGACTCTTGCCACATAACGGGAGCAAAGCTCCGGTGCCTGTACTTCTACTGATACATAATCATTGACATTCTCGCCGTTACCTGTCTCTGTCACCTCCGGAAGCACCAGATCCTTTCGGAAGGTTGCAGCTACCTCTCTGGCAATACCGATCTGTCCAAAACAGTCTACACGGTTGGAAGTCACCTCATACTCAAATACCACATCATGAAGTCCCAGAAGCTCTACCGCATCCGCCCCGATCGGTGCATCTGCATATTCCGGATTATCACTGAGAATATAGATTCCATCCTCGGCTGCATCCGGATACATATCCGTATTAGACCCCAGCTCATCAATGGAACACATCATCCCAAAGGAATCCACTCCTCTGAGCTTTCCTTTTTTGATCTTGAAACCATTCTCTGACTCGCCATCCTTGTGGCTGCTGGCTACATGACCGCCATCCAGTACAACCGGCACCTTATCTCCCTCTTTGACATTTGGAGCACCTGTTACGATCTGTACCTCTGTGCCTGCCTCATCGATCTGTACCTGACAGATCACCAGCTTATCTGCATCCGGATGCTTTTCGATCTTATTGATCTTACCAACCACGATCT
>ULRH01028632.1_pt1 | contig 15285 bp, 14 predicted proteins | sample 1955271 | NCBI WGS metagenome assembly ULRH01 (sample SAMEA4835677, study PRJEB28245) | human gut metagenome | biome: gut microbiome; material: fecal sample | place: Denmark | collected 2008 | reverse complement strand
CCGTTTTCGGAAGAATTGGTGTATTGAAATTCATCCTCTTTTATATTTATGAAAGGGAATCGGTTCTATGGGAAAATATTGTTTGTTGTTAAGCGTTATTTTGTGCTGTGTAAGTTGTATTGTGACAGAGCAAAAAACAGATTCTGAGATTAATTTTACCCGTGAAGACTTTCCGGTATCTGTTTCTTTATCCAATCCGGATACTCTTAAATTAATGATGCATTAAACCCGTTAGATTTTTATCTTGTCAGAGGTAGCATGGTGTTAATAGAGAATGCCGATGACAGCCAACGATATAAAGCGGGGCTTTATCAACTGAAAACAGGAAAGTTAATTCGGGAATTCGCGCCTAAAGGTGAAGGACCTAATGAATTTGTCAGTTGTCAATTGGATGTCAGAAGTAACTTGTCGTCCGTTTTTTATGCAGATGACTTCATGCAGAATAAATATTGGGAATGCAATTTGGATTCTTTGATTCAAGAAGGCGGTTATTTGATGGACTATTTTATTTATTCACGGGAAGTGATTCGCCTTTGTCCTTTGCAAAAGACTTAGAAGCTGTTTTGAATTTATCGTGCGATGATTTGGGATGAGTTTTTGAGGCTTTTTTGCTTCTGTGATGAGGAAGATAGCGGGCTATCTGACGAAGAACAGGAGCGAAAAGGGCCAAAAAATCGCCCAAAGCACACACGAAAACGGATACATCAAGCCAAGAAAAACTTTTTGGAGAAATTCAAAACAGCTTCTAAGCAACATATAAAAGTTTGTTAAGAGTTTTGCTCAAAATATGACTTTATCGGAAAATTGAAAGGCTCTAAAGTTAAATGACTTTTTATTCGCGTAAAAATGAGCTTGTTTCAAAAAATGGAAATTGATTCCCTTTTTTGAAACAGATTCATCGATTGTTTGTTTTTTGTGCCTCTGTATCTTTGCGTTTAACCGAAGAAGCCATATGGATTTTTTCGCAATTCATTTCTGATTGGCTATAACTTAGCCTGCCCAATTTTCCCTATCTAAGTTACGGTAGCTGATGGCTTCGGCAAGATGGTGGGGGAGGATGGCTTCGCTTCCGTCCAGGTCGGCAATGGTGCGCGAAACCTTCAGGATGCGGTCGTAGGCACGGGCGGAGAGGTTGAAGCGTTCCATGGCGGTGCGCAGGAGATTCATGCCGTGTGCATCGGGTTGAGCATATTGGTGGAGCAGGCGGGAGGTCATTTGTGCGTTGCAATGTACGTCCGGTATATCGGCGAAACGCTTTGCCTGTATCTGCCGGGCACGTATCACACGTTCGCGGATGGCGGCGCTGGGTTCGCCTTTTTGCCGTTCGGCAAGCTTCTCGAAAGGTACAGGAACGATTTCCACCTGGATGTCAATGCGGTCGAGGAGAGGACCGGAGATACGGTTCAAGTACTTCTGCACTTGTCCGGGCGTGCATACGCAATGGCGGGTAGGGTGGTTGTAATAGCCGCACGGACACGGGTTCATTGAGGCTATCAGGGTGAAGCTGGCGGGATAATCCAAGGTGTATTTGGCGCGCGAGATGGTGATGCGCCGGTCTTCCAGCGGCTGGCGGAGCACTTCGAGGACGCTTCGGTTGAACTCGGGCAGTTCATCGAGGAACAATACGCCGTTATGTGCCAGGCTGATTTCGCCCGGCTGGGGATTGGTACCTCCGCCTACCATAGCCACTTGCGAAATAGTGTGGTGCGGGCTTCGGAACGGGCGGACGGCGATGAGCGACGAGTCTTTTCCCAACTTGCCGGCTACGGAATGTATCTTGGTCGTTTCCAAGCTCTCGGCCAGCGAGAGGGGAGGAAGGATGCTGGGAAGGCATTTCGCCATCATCGACTTTCCGCTTCCCGGTGCGCCAATCATAATCAGGTTGTGTCCGCCGGCCGCCGCGACTTCCAAGGCACGCTTTACATTCTCTTGTCCCTTCACGTCGGCAAAGTCGAAAGGAAAGTTCGTCTGGCTCCGGTAAAATTCTTCACGTGTATTGACGACGGTGGGTTCTAGTTCGCGTTTGCCGTTGAAGAAGTCGATGACTTCGGTGATGCTCTCTACGCCATATACGTTCAGGTTGTTGACTACGGCGGCTTCGCGTGCGTTCTGTTTGGGCAGGATGAATCCTTCGAATCCCTGTTGGCGGGCGCAGATGGCAATAGGCAATGCTCCTTTGATGGGCTGGAGGCTTCCGTCCAGGCTCAGTTCACCGATAAGTAAGTAGCGTTCGAGTTTCTCGGTAGAGACCGCTCCGGATACGGCGAGGATACCTATTGCCAGCGGGAGGTCGTATGCCGAGCCTTCCTTGCGGATGTCCGCGGGAGCCATGTTGATGACTATCTGGCAGGTAGGAAATTTGTATCCGTTGACCTGCAAGGCGGCTACGATGCGTTCGTGGCTTTCTTTTACGGCGGAGTCGGGCAGTCCGACGAGGAAAAACTTGATGCCTCGTGAGCTATTGACTTCGATGGTGACAATGGTTGCGTCGATTCCTTGAACGGCTGCACCGAATAGTTTGATTAGCATTTAAGGTGTATTTAAGGTTTTATTCTTTTATCAATTCGTTTATTTTCTCGTATAAGGTTTCATCAGGCAGGTGGGTTGCCACAATTTTGCGGCTATCGTTTATCAGGATGTTGTCGGGGATGTTCTGGATGTGGTTTTGCTTTACTATCGGGTTGTTCCATCCCTTGAAATCGCAGGTTTCTATCCATTTCCCGCTATCCTTTTTGCATTTCTTCAGCCATTTGTCTTTCTCGTAATCGAGGGAAACGTTCAATACCTTGAACTTTTTCTCGGGTAGCTTTTCGATGAATTTCGCCAGTGAGTCGCGCCGGGCAAGGCTTTCTTCATTCCAGCTTGCCCAGAAGTTGATTAAGGTATAGCTTCCTTTGTCTCCGCTCCATGCGATGTATTTCCCTTCGCGGTCTTTACACGAAAAGTAGTTGATGTATTCTTTGTTCCGTTGCTGGTTATCTTCTTGCGAGGGCAATGCCTTCAGGATGACGCTGAGGATGCGGCTGTCTTTTACGTTTCCTGTCAAAGGAGCGATGAGCCGGTCTATCTTTTCGATGTCGGGCGAAGGGGTCTGGATGAAATATTGATTGATAAGGTATGCCGACACAAAAGAAGCGGGATGCGTTTGGATGAATTTCTCGACGGCTTGTGTCCGCTGGATAGAGTCGGCGGTTTGCTGTATTTCTTTCAGCAATGTGCCATACTCGCCGTTCATGCCGTCGCCTGTGATGTCGGGTGTTTCGAAGGTACCCGTCAGTTTCATTTCTTGTCCTTTATCGGCAAAGACGGGTATGACATTGCCCGATTCGGGTGCGAGCAGGCGGAACAGGGTGATGGTGTCGGGGGTGAAAGTATAGTTGAATCTCCCTTCTTTGGGGAAAATCGTGTCGAGTTTGGATGTCGGGTCATCGTAGACCACGAGGATGGGCTTATCGTCAAGTCCTCTCATTTCGGCTTGGAGTGTGAACTTGGTGTCTTCCTTACAGGAGAGGAGGGCGAGCAAGCTAAGTGCGATAAGCGATGGATGTAACTTCATGAGTGGTCGGATATATATTGATTTGCTTGCGAATGTACATAAATTTTTTGAAATAAAAAAGCCGGAATACGATTTGCATTCCGGCTTTCCGTATTTATCAGGTAAGATTACTTGATTTCGTTTGCATATTTAGCGAATTCGCGGTCGTTCTGAGCGCTTGCTTTCAAGTTAGCGTCTTTCTGACCTACCTTAGCCATGCTTGACTTAACCAGGTCGGCATTGTTGGTGCGTGCACCTACGATAGCCATCAGGTAATCGGTGTAAGCATCCGGGTTCTTAACGCCTTCCAAGGTAGTCTTAGCCTTGTTGTAGTCTTTAGCCAAGATTTGAGCCAAAGCGGCTGAGTTGGTCTTGGTGTCGCCGAAAGCTTGTACGGCACGGTCGTACTGACCTTGTTTGATGTACAGGTTACCCAGAGCTTCGTTAGCGGTGTTAGCGCCTGTAGACTTGCTCAGGTAAGTTTCAGCTTCTGCTACATTGCCTTTGCACAATTCGCACAAACCGAGGTTGGTGTTTACTTCTGCTGCGCTTGCGCTCTTGCTTGCTGCTTGCTTGAAGTAGTTTTCAGCTGCGTTCAAGTCGCCTGCTGCGTATGACATCATACCCAAGTTGTTGTAAGCACGGAAGTCGTTCGGATATTTTTCAATGGCTCTCTTGTAGATAGCTTCCTTGCGTGCGTTGTCTTGAGTCAGGGTAGCTGCATACAACAATTCGTCTACGCTGATAGAGTCTTCTTTCGCGTCGAATGCGGCGTTGATTTCTTCATCGCTACGTCCGATAACATCGTAGTTGGCGGTCAGGCGTGCACGACGCAATTGCGGAAGGATTTCATCTGCCAAAGTCTTGTAAACTGAAGAGATGTTCTTGATTTCAGTTTCACGTTGTTCGGGGTCTTGGTACATAGACAGAACGCGCAAGATAAGGTCTTTATCTTGGATGTTTGACTTAGAAACCAGTTCCTGGAAGCCTTCCCAGTCTTGTGCAGTGTACTTAGCGTCTACTTGAGCTTCAATTTCACCTTTCTTCAGTTCCTTGTTCAGGTACTTTTCAGTGTTTTCCTGACGGTCTTCAGCCAAGCCCGTGTTCAGTTTCACACCACCATCGGGAGATGCGTAAGCAGAGATTTCAATGTTGTTCAGCTTGAAGTTCTTCTTGTCGCCGTTGATAGCTACGACTTTCTTGTTGAAATCTTTGATGCCTTCCGACTTCAGTTCGCTTGCGCGGATGTTAGCCTGTTGGATCAAGAACATGATTTGAGCTTCCTGAGCCTGCTTGATAATGCGTTGGAATGCATCAGCTGCGTAAGCGGCATTAGCCGACTTAACGGTAGGCAATTCAGAAGTAGCGATTACACCGTCGGCAATCTTTACAGAAGGAATGGTGTATTCTTTCTTTCCTTTCTTAATCTTGAAATCAAGATAAAGTTCAGATTTAGCCATTTCGGGTACATAGTCGAAAGAGGCTTTCATCGTATAGGTACCGCCCATCTTGTAAGAGATAGTCTGGTCGTTACCTTCTACTTTTTCACCTTGGAACATAGCCGGCTGGCCTTTGGCTTCGCCTCCGTCCCATCTCAATACCGGAGTAACTTCAACGGTTGCTGTTTTCTTGAAATACTTTTCAGGGAACTTACCTGTGATGGTTACAGGCACTTTACCACCGATAGCTTCCAATACTTCAGGATCAGTTGTGAAATAGCTCGGGTCTAGTTCACCCATCTTGCTACATGAAGAGAAAGCAAGAACTAACAATGCCACTAAGGGCAAATACAACTTCTTAATCATGGTTTTTAATATTTGGTTTGTTAAAAATATAATCTAGTTGGTTCTTATATTTGGGGGCAAAGATAAGAAAAACTCCAATAGCTGTTAACTTTTTGCGCTCTTTTTTTAAACAGATATTAAAAAAAAGATTAAAACAGGCTGTATATTCTATCTAAATTGCTTCTTTATGTTCCGTGGATGATGCTCCAGAATTTCTTGGCGGAGCATATTGCGGTCGATGTGGGTGTAGATTTCGGTTGTTTCGATGCTTTCATGTCCCAGCATGGCTTGGATAGCACGCAGGTTGGCTCCGCCTTCCAGCAGATGAGTGGCGAACGAATGGCGGAATGTGTGGGGGCTGATGTTTTTTTTCAGTCCGATGCGGCCTGCCAACTCCTTTATTATATGAAACACCATGATGCGTGAAATGTTCTTGCCTGGGCGGCTTATAAACACGAAATCTTCATATCCGGGCTTAATCGTGGCGCGGTCACGTTCCATGAAATAGTTGTTCAGCTCGGTGATGGCACGGGGAGAAATAGGCACCAGGCGTTGTTTGCTTCCTTTCCCTTCTACCTTGATGAAGCTTTCGTTCAGGTAAAGGTCGGAAAGTTTGAGGTTGCATAGCTCGGATACCCGCAAGCCGCAGCTATATAGTGTTTCCAGTATGGCGCGGTTGCGTTGCCCTTCGGAAGTGGTCGTGTCGATGGCACCGATGAGCGCATCTATCTCTGCTACGGTCAATACATCGGGCAAGTGCCTGCCTGTCTGAGGGGATTCGAGCAATTCGCTGGGGTCTTGGCGGATATAGTCATCGAGGGTGAGGAAACGGAAAAACGACCGGACACCTGAAAGGATGCGTGCCTGCGAGCGGGGATGGATGCCGATGTCGTGCAGTCCGGCGGAAAAATTTTCCAAGTCCTGCAGGGTTACATCGGTGACATGGATGCCTTCCAGCGTGAGGTAAGCCAGTAGCTTGTCCAAGTCGGTCAGGTAAGCATCTATCGTATTTTCCGATAAAGATTTTTCCAATTTTAGGTATTGGCGGTACTTTGTTATTATCTTCTCGTAGGTTTTCATTTCTTTTTCGTATCTTTGTCCCGGATTTCTCTGCAAATTTATAAAAAGATTTACTCAGTTGAATATGATGAGGATACAAATAATCAACGGCCCCAACATCAACCTGTTGGGGAAACGGGAGCCTTCCATTTATGGCTCCGTATCGTTCGAAGACTATTATCATGCGCTGAAAGAGCGTTATCCGGAAGTGGAAATAGCGTATTTCCAGTCGAATGTAGAAGGTGAGATGATTAATAAAATTCACGAAGTAGGCTTTTCGTATGACGGGATTATCTTGAATGCCGGTGCCTACACACATACTTCCATAGCCTTGCAGGATGCTATCCGTTCGGTGACGGCACCTGTCATCGAGGTGCATATATCTAATGTACATGCGCGTGAGGAGTTCCGTCACAAGTCGATGATTGCTTGTGCATGCCGCGGGGTGATTTGCGGTTTCGGGCTTGATTCGTACCGGTTGGCGTTGGAAGCTTTATTGGCATAACACTAAAAACTATAAACTATATGATGCTCAAACAAACAAAAATCGTCGCGTCTATTTCAGACTTGCGTTGCGATGTTGACTTTATCAGAGACTTGTTTAACGCAGGAATGAACGTAGTGCGTATGAATACCGCTCATGCCAGTCGAGAGGGGTTCGAAAAATTGATTAACAATGTGCGTCAGGTATCGAACCGCATCGGTATCTTGATGGATACTAAAGGACCGGAGGTACGGACTACGGCAAGTGCCGAAGGGCAGATTGACTTTAAGACAGGCGAAACGGTCCGTATAGTCGGCAATCCTGACCTGGAAACTACCCACGAATGTATTGCGGTGAGCTATCCGGGGTTCGTGCGCGACTTGTCGATAGGAGCGAACGTATTGATAGACGACGGTGATTTGGGATTGAAAGTGATTGATAAGGACGAAGATACTTTGATGTGTGAGGTATGCAACGATGCTACATTGGGCAACCGTAAGAGCGTGAATGTGCCGGGGGTACGCATCAACCTGCCTTCGCTTACCGAAAAAGACCGGAACAACATCTTGTATGCCATCGAAAAAGATATTGATTTTATCGCCCACTCGTTCGTGCGCAACAAGCAGGATGTATTGGATATCCGGGAGATACTTGACGCGCATCATAGTGATATCCAGATTATCGCGAAGATTGAAAACCAGGAAGGTGTGGACAATATCGATGAGATTCTGGAAGTGGCGGATGGCGTTATGGTGGCCCGCGGAGACCTGGGTATCGAAGTGCCTCAGGAACGCATTCCGGGCATCCAGCGCAAACTTATCAAGAAATGCATCTTGGCTCGCAAACCGGTGATTGTAGCTACCCAGATGCTTCATACGATGATTAACAATCCGCGTCCGACCCGTGCCGAGGTGACCGATATAGCCAATGCCATTTATTATCGTACCGATGCCTTGATGTTGAGCGGTGAGACGGCGTACGGAAAATATCCGGTGGAAGCCGTGAAGACCATGACGAAAGTGGCGGCACAGGCCGAAAAGGACAAAATGGAAGAGAATGATATTCCTATTCCGTTGACTCCGGAGAATACCGATGTGACTAATTTCTTGGCAAAACAAGCGGTGCGTGCTACGACATTGATGCCCATCCGTGCCATTATCACCGATAGCTTCAGTGGGCGTACGGCACGTAACTTGGCGGCATTCCGTGGCAAGTATCCGGTGCTGGCTATCTGCTACAAAGAAAAAACCATGCGCCATTTGGCCTTGTCGTACGGAGTGGAAGCCATCTATATGCCCGAAAAGGCAAACGGGCAGGAGTATTACTTCACGGCGTTGCGCAAATTGCTTAACGACGGTGTGTTGACCCGTAATGAAATGGTGGCATACTTGAGTGGCGGAAAGAAAGGTACGCATACTTCGTTCCTCGAAATCAATCAGGTAGATGATGTATTGGAAGCCGGCGATGATTATGTTTTGCCGAACCGGAATAGATATTTGTAATGAAAGAAACCGATGTACTGGATGATTACATCCTTCAGCATATCGACCCGGAGAGTGATTACCTGAAGGCGCTTTACCGGGCTACACACGTCAAGCTTTTGCGTCCCCGTATGGCTTCGGGGCACTTGCAAGGACGGATGCTGAAAATGTTTGTCGAAATGATTCGTCCTCGCCAAGTGCTTGAAATAGGGACGTATAGTGGATATTCTGCTTTGTGCCTGGCGGAAGGGCTGGAAGAGGGAGCTATGCTTCATACGTTTGAAATCAACGATGAGCAAGAAGATTTCACCCGTCCGTGGCTGGAAGGTTCGCCGTATGCCGATAAAATCAGGTTTTATATCGGCGATGCCTTGCAGATGGTTCCGCAGATGGACATCACTTTCGACCTTGCCTTCATTGATGGCAACAAACGGGTGTACATCGATTATTACGAGATGATATTGCCTAAGCTCCGTGCGGGAGGCTATATCATCGCTGATAATACGTTGTGGGACGGGCATGTGCTGGAAGAACCTCGGAGTGCCGATGCGCAAACTATCGGCATCAAGAAGTTCAATGATTATGTGGCGTCCGATGAACGTGTGGAGAAAGTCATCCTTCCTTTGCGGGACGGGCTGACTATCATTAGGAAAAAGGAAGAGCAGAAAAGGAAGTAAAGCATTAAAGAACTAAAGGAGGTAAAGCTTTACACCTTTAATACTTTACCTCCTTTACCTCCTTTGATACTTTAATACTGATAAAAGATATATGGAAACAACCAGACAAAACAAGATTGCCCGGCTCATTCAGAAAGAATTGAGCGAGATATTTCAGGCACAGACCCGCTCTATGCGCGGCGTATTGGTTTCGGTAAGTGTGGTACGCATCAGTCCCGATATGAGTTATGCGCGTGCTTATCTGAGTGTGTTCCCTTCGGAACGTGCCGAAGAGATTGTGAAGAACATCAACGACAATATGAAAGCTATCCGTTACGAACTGGGTACACGTGTGCGTTATCAGCTTCGCATTATTCCTGAGTTGAGGTTCTTTGTAGACGATTCGTTAGACTATGCGGCACACATCGATGAGTTGTTGAAGAAATGAATTTTCCCTTCTACATAGTCCGCCGGTATCTGTTTTCGAAGAAGTCGCACAATGCGATTAATGTCATCTCGGCCATCTCCGTGTGTGGTGTGGCGTTGGCTACGTTGGCATTGATATGCACGCTGTCTGTCTTTAATGGGTTTCAAGACCTCGTGGCGTCTTTCTTTACGGCGTTCGATCCTGAACTGAAGATTACGGTGACGCATGGAAAGGTGTTCGACGGGCAAGACCCGCGTGTGCTCCGTTTAAAGCAATTGCCCGAAGTGGCGGTATATTCCGAATCGCTTGAAGATAATGCGATGGTGCAATACCAAGGTAAGCAGGCTATGGCGGTTATTAGGGGAGTGGAAGATAATTTCGACCAGCTTACGCCGATAGATAGCATTTTATTCGGGCGGGGTGATTTGATGTTGCATGATGAGGTGGTCGATTATGCCATTCCCGGCATCCAATTGCTTTCGGCATTGGGGAGCGGCATCCGTTTTCTCGACCCCTTGGAGGTTTATGCGCCTAAGCGTGGCGCGAAAGTAAACGTTGCCAATCCGTCTACGGCATTTGTTACGGGGAACCTGTTTTCTTCCGGCTTGGTTTTTGCCGTCAATCAGGAAAAATACGATGCGGCATATATCCTTACTTCGCTGGAGTTTGCCCGCCGTTTGTTTCAATATACCACCGAGGTCAGTGCGGTCAACCTGCGGTTGCTTCCGGGTACGGATATTGGAATGGTAAAAGAGAAGATTCAAAAACAGTTGGGTAAGGACTTCTGTGTGCAAGACCGTTACGAACAGCAGGCGGATACGTATCGCATTATGCGGGTAGAGAAACTGATTTCTTATCTGTTTCTTACCTTTATATTAATAATAGCTTGCTTCAATGTCATCGGCTCACTTTCGATGTTGATTATCGACAAGCGGGAAGATGTGGGGACATTGCGCAACCTGGGTGCGAGCGACAATCAGATTGTGCGTGTTTTCTTGTTCGAAGGTAGGATGATTTCTTTCTTCGGGGCTTTTATCGGAGTGGTTTTAGGTTTATTACTCTGTTGGGTGCAGCAAGAGTTCGGAGTCATTAAGTTGGGTAGTTCGGGTAGTTTTGTGGTCGATGCCTATCCGGTTAGCGTAGAAGCGATGGATGTCATCGTGGTCTTCGTTACGGTGTTGGTAGTAGGTTTCCTTTCGGTGTGGTATCCCGTGCGTTACCTTAGCAAGCGTTTGCTGAAGTGATACGGAAGAGGCGCTTTTAGGTGCGGAAATCGTTTTATTTGTATGCCGTATAAAAGGCACTTGCTTTCATCGGCTTGTGCAGATACTTACGTTGCGGGAAGCGGATATTTGAAAAATTGATGTATCTTTGCAAGTGCGAACAACACATTAATATAAAGAAAGGACAACACAGTGGCTAAAGATAACGACGTGGTATTGACCCCCATGATGAAACAGTATTTCGATCTGAAGGCAAAGCATCCCGATGCGTTGATGCTCTTCCGGTGCGGCGACTTCTATGAGACTTATTCCGAAGATGCCGTGACCGCTTCGCAAATACTGGGAATCACCTTGACCAAGCGTGCCAACGGGCAGGGGAAAACGGTGGAAATGGCAGGATTCCCGCATCATGCTCTTGATACGTATTTGCCTAAGCTGATACGTGCGGGAAGGCGTGTGGCAATCTGCGACCAGCTGGAAGACCCGAAAACCACGAAGAAACTGGTGAAGCGGGGCATTACCGAGCTGGTGACGCCGGGCGTTGCCATCAGCGACAATGTGTTGTCGTATAAGGAGAACAATTTCCTTGCCGCCATCCATTTCGGGAAAACCGCCTGCGGCATCGCTTTTCTGGATATCTCTACCGGCGAGTTCCTGACCGCCGATGGACCTTCTGACTACATCGACAAGCTTCTGAATAATTTCGCTCCCAAGGAAGTGCTTTTCGAGCGGGGTAAGAAACCGATGTTCGAAGGTAATTTCGGGAACAAGTTCTTTACTTTCGAACTGGATGACTGGGTATTTACCGAGGCTTCGGCACGCGAGAAGCTCTTGAAACATTTCGAGACCAAGAACCTGAAAGGCTTCGGCGTAGAACATCTGAAGAACGGTATCATCGCGGCTGGAGCTATCCTGCAATACCTCGACATGACCCAACATTATCAGATAGGGCATATCACTTCGTTGGCACGCATCGAGGAGGAACGCTACGTGCGGCTGGATAAGTTTACGGTGCACAGCCTGGAGCTGATAGGCAGCATGAACGAGGGAGGCACCAGCCTGCTGGATGTGATAGACCATACCATCAGCCCCATGGGTGCCCGCTTGTTGAAACGCTGGGTGGTGTTTCCCCTGAAGGAAGTAAAACCTATCAACACCCGACTGGATGTGGTGGAATATTTCTTTCGGGAGCCTGATTTCAAGGACTTCATTGAAGAGAAGCTGCATCTGATAGGCGACTTGGAACGCATCGTATCGAAAGCCGCGGTAGGACGTATCTCGCCCCGTGAAGTGGTGCAACTGAAGGTGGCGCTCCAAGCTATTGAGCCTATCAAGAATGCTTGTCTGAACGCAGATAACGAAAGCCTCCGGCGCATCGGGGAACAATTGAACCTCTGTATCTCGATTCGGGATAAGATAGCGAAGGAGATAGTGAACGACCCGCCTTTGTTGGTGAATAAGGGTGGGGTGATAGCCGATGGGGTGAATGCCGAACTGGATGAGCTGCGCCGCATTTCCTATTCGGGAAAGGATTACCTGCTTCAAATCCAGCAACGTGAAATCGAGCAGACCGGCATCCCCAGCCTGAAGATTGCGTATAACAATGTGTTCGGCTATTACATCGAAGTGCGGAACGCACACAAGGACAAGGTGCCTGCCGAGTGGATACGCAAGCAAACGCTGGTGAATGCCGAGCGGTATATCACGCAGGAACTGAAAGAATACGAAGAGAAGATATTGGGGGCGGAAGATAAAATCCTGATACTGGAAACCAAGCTTTATAATGACTTGGTGGCAGACCTTGCCGAGTTTATTCCGGCTATCCAGATCAATGCCACGCAAATCGCACGCCTGGATTGTCTGCTCTCCTTTGCCGATGTGGCGCGCGAGAACAAGTATATCCGTCCGGTGATAGCCGACGATGATGTGCTCGATATCAAGCAAGGACGCCATCCGGTCATCGAGAAGCAATTGCCTGTGGGCGAGAAATACATTGCCAACGATGTTTATCTGGATACGGAATCGCAGCAGATTATCATTATCACGGGACCCAATATGGCGGGTAAGTCTGCCTTGCTCCGCCAGACGGCGCTTATCACGCTCTTGGCGCAGATAGGCTGCTTCGTGCCTGCCGAAAGTGCGCATATCGGACTGGTGGACAAGATATTCACCCGTGTAGGAGCGAGTGATAACATATCGGTGGGCGAATCAACGTTCATGGTCGAGATGAATGAAGCCGCCAATATCCTGAACAACCTATCTCCCCGAAGCCTGGTGCTGTTTGATGAGTTGGGGCGCGGCACTTCCACGTATGACGGCATTTCCATTGCATGGGCTATCGTAGAGCACATCCACGAAAACAAGAAAGCCCATGCCCGTACGCTTTTTGCTACGCACTATCACGAGTTGAACGATATGGAAGCACTCTTCCCGCGTATCAAGAACTATAATGTAACGGTCAAGGAGGTCAACAATAAGGTGATTTTCCTTCGCAAGCTGGAGCGCGGAGGGAGCGAGCATTCGTTTGGTATTCATGTGGCAAAAATGGCGGGCATGCCCCAAAGCATCGTGAAGCGTGCCGATGAAATCCTGCACCGTCTGGAGCAAGAGAACCGGCAGGAAGGCATGGTGTCGCGTCCGAAGGTACAGGCTTCTGCTCCTAAAGACGGCGTCCAGCTCAGCTTCTTCCAGCTTGATGACCCCGTGTTGTGCCAGATACGGGATGAAATCCTGCATCTGGATGTGAACAACTTGACACCGATAGAAGCGTTGAACAAACTGAATGACATTAAACGTATCGTGACAGGAAAGTGAGGGTATTTACTATTTATGCGAATCAGGAGTTATACTTTAAACGGCATTAAAATATGTATTTTGTATATGCCACGTAGTAGAGACGATGTGCTGCACATCGTCTCTACAGAAACGGTACGAGATGTTCAAGGAAATGCACAAATTTATACCATGCATAGTATAAGCGTAGTTATGTTTCACAAGAGTTATAGGAGTTAAAGGTCAATAGTCTTGTTTCTGAAAACGATGCAAAAAGTATTGGCGTCTAACTCCCGGTCCGCCAGGCGGACGATAACTCCCTTTTAACTCCTGATTGGTTTTATTCGATAATTATTTGTAGAGTGCCTTACTCAATTCTTCCAGTCCGGCTTCTCCCGGCAGCCCGGGGAAAGCTTTCTTCATGTCGTCCGTAAAGGCTTGTGCCGTCTGGTTATTGCCGAGCACCTCTTTCATCTTTTTCAGATAGTCGATTTTGAACTCTACCGCATCGCGCTTTGCCGCACCTCCGTGTCCGCCGATGAACAGTTCCGCTCCCGATGCCAGTGACTTTTCCGCTTCTGCTATTTCCGCATCAATGGCAGCCGGAGAAGAAACCTGCAAATGGCTTACGTGTGCCTTTGCCGGAGTCCAGTGCGTATAATAAGCCTTGCCTCCTATCAGGATGCTTGCGCCCGGAAAATCGGATGTCGCTCCGTGACGGAACTCGAACGGAATTCCTGCCCAAGTCTGCGTAGTGCCGAATGCCACTTCCGAAGCCTTGCCTGTAGGCATGTCGGTCAGGGCATCGCCGAAAGCCTGTGCGAATCCCTTCATCATGCCGCCATAGATTTCACCTTTCGTAAATTCGGGCATTTTGGCAGATTGCGGGCACTCACTATGTGTTTTCAACGAGCTTGTTTCTTGTATACAGTTAGTTCCATTCTATATTCCACGGCGTGGAATGTATATTCCAGCCCATGGAACGTACATTCCAGCCCGTGGAACGTATATTCCGGCTGGTGGAATATAGAATATAGCTAAGTGCATGAAGGTTTTCAGTTATCGGTTCAATGAAATTATCTTGTCTTTTATAATAAATAATGTGGAGGATAAGGGCTGATTGCACCCATCCGATAAAAGCTTCGTGCATATTCCGGAGCATACCCGTTCACTTTCCGGCGGTCTATTAGGGCATAAAATCATGCCTTAAAAGCGCAATTTTATATCCGCTCATCCCCTAAAAGGATGAAAAAATGGATAATCAGACATTAAAATTTCAATTTTTCCGGAGTATATCCGTTCAACTGTGCATAGAATCGTCCGCGTATATCTTCGTTTCCGGATCATATCCGTTCATTCTTTACCCGGTTTCAGTTTCCTTTGTGCTTGTAAATTAAAAAGAAACAGCACAATCATGGCAGGAACAACAAAGGATATGAGTCTAATAAAACAAGTACTCCAGCTCAAGCAGGCCGGAGAATCCAATCGCGGTGTAAGCCGCAAGTTACCGATTGACAAGGAAACCGTCAACAACTATGTGAATACAGTGAAATCCAACGGATGGGACATCAGTGAACTTCTTGAGATTGATGATCCCGAGTTGGAAAGGATGTTCCATGCCGGTTCTCCTGCATACACAGACAGGAGAATGCAGGAGTTCCTCAGTCTGCTGCCCGAATACAAGAAGAGATTGACAAATCCCCAATTACACGTAAACCGGCAAACCCTGTTCGAAGAATACCGTGCAACTCATCCGGAGGGTTACGGCAAGTCACAGTTCTATTATCATCTGAAGCAGAATCTCGTTGCTAAGAAGGATATTGCCGCTGTACTTTCCAATACCTATAAGCCCGGTGAGAAGCTC
>ULRH01046292.1_pt1 | contig 15359 bp, 10 predicted proteins | sample 1955271 | NCBI WGS metagenome assembly ULRH01 (sample SAMEA4835677, study PRJEB28245) | human gut metagenome | biome: gut microbiome; material: fecal sample | place: Denmark | collected 2008 | reverse complement strand
CACTGGCAGCCGTGGAGGGCAGCGCGCAGGCCGCACCCGGCTATGCCGCCGTGCAGCGCGCCGCCCAGCGCAAGCCCGCCCGCGTGGAGAATGTCAAGGCACTGGAAAGTATTCTTGGCCCCAGTGTGCGCATCAGCCCCACGCGGTTTGAACGGTACATCAGCTGTCCGTTTGCCTATTTTATGCAGTATGTGCTGGGGGCGCGCCCGCGCCAGAAAGCCGAACTAGCCCCCAATATCAGCGGTACGCTGACCCACTGGGTGTTGGAGCAGGCCCTGCGCCGGGAGGGCAGTGCCTTTGCCAAATTGACCCAGCCGCAGCTGGAACAGCTGGTGGAAAGCCTGGTGCAGGAATACACCGCCGCCAACCTGCCCGGCGCGGGGGTGCGGATGAACTACCTGCTGGGGCGGATCCAGCGCAACCTGGTGGGGCTGCTGGGGTTCATCCAGCGGGATGTGCGGCAGTCCGGCTTTCAGCCCGTGGCGTTTGAGCTGCGCATTGATGACCGCCCGGACAGCGATGACCCGGATGCCCCACGCGTGGACCCCGTTCAGCTGGACGATGGCAGGGGGCACACGGTGCGTATTGTGGGTACGGTGGATCGTGTGGATACCATGGAACTGGGCGGCAAAACCTACATCCGTGTGGTGGACTATAAGACCGGAAGCAAAAAGTTTGACCTGCGGGAAGTGTATTACGGCCTGGACTGCCAGATGCTGCTCTACCTGTTTACCCTGGAACGCAACGGCGGGCATCTGTTCTCGCAGGGCACGGCAGCCGGGGTAGAATACCTGTGGGCGGATCCCGCGCCGGAAAATATCATTCGACCGGAAACAGACGATGCAGAACCTTCGCAGGCGCAGAACTACCCGCTGGAAGGACTGCTGCTGGATGAGCCGAGCATTTACCATGCCATGGATACCAGGGGCACCGGTGCCTTTGTGCCCCTCAGCTTCAGCGCCAAAACCGGGGAGCCAACGGCACAGTCGGCCAAAGCGCGGCTGGCGGACAGGGAAAAGTTCAACCGCATCCGGGACCACCTGGATGGAATGCTGACCGATATGGCCAAGAACCTGTACAGCGGTGAAATCGACGCGGCCCCGCTGGTGCCCAATGCAGGCAAAAGCCCCTGCCTTTGGTGTGAGTACCGCACCGTCTGCCGTCATGCGGACGGCGAAGGAGAGCGCACACCGCTTAAACCGGACAACCCGTTTGGCGCAGAGTAAACCGGCGGGGCAGCTGGAAAGTCAAGAATTCAGCCTCTTTCGACCAAACACAGCTGAATTCTGTGTTAAAAAGCATTGGAATTCGTCTTGTGTTTGTAAAATTGTCGTTATTTTCTTTGCTTTCAGATATACCTTAAAATGCAAAAACGCCGGATAAGGAGACAACAATGGCGGAAGCGAAAATTCAATTTACCCCGGCGCAGGCTGCGGCCATTCAGGCCCGCGGCGGCAGCCTGTTGGTTTCGGCTGCGGCCGGCTCCGGCAAAACGCGGGTGCTGGTGGAACGTGTGGCGGGGCTGATCACCGACCCGGACCACCCGGTGGATGCAGATTCTCTGTTGATCATGACATTTACCAATGCGGCAGCGGCCAAGCTGCGGGCGGATATTACCAAGCGCCTGGCAGCAGAGATTCGCCAGCATCCACAGGATGTGCGCCTGCGCCGCCAGCAGATGCGGCTGCAGCGGGCATCCATCGGCACAGTGGATGCGTTCTGCCTGCATTTTGTGCAGCAGAACTTTTCGGCTCTGGATGTTCCGCCGGATTTTACCATTGCGGATGACGCTACCCTGGTGCGCCTGCAGCAGGAAACCCTTTCCACCGTGCTGGAACAGGCATATACCGATCCTAACTTCTGTGCCTTTGCGGACCTGTATGACCGCGGCCGGACGGATGATACCACAGGCCGGGCGGTGCAGGAACTGTATCACTTTACCCAGGCGCTGCCACACCCGGCGCAGGCGCTGCAGCGCTTTGTTGAAATGTGGCAGAGCGATGCCCCACCGGAAAAGACCCAGTGGGGGCAGGCCGTTCTGCGGGAAACCTCTGCGCGGATCAAGGGCGTACTGCGCCTTTTGCGCACGGCGCAAAAAATTGCAGCGAAGGACCCGGCGGCGGATAAAGCCCTGACAGCCGTACTGATGGATGACGAAGACCGCATGCTGCTGGTGCTGGATCGGCTCGATCACGGCGCGTGGGACACCGTTCCGGAAGCACTGGATAACGCAGATAACTGGCGCAGAGCCGGGCGGGTGCCCGGTGGGATCGCATCCAACATAGCGGCAATGTCGGCCAATATGCTGCGGGACCGCGCCAAAAAACAGATAGCGACCCTGAGAACGGACTTTTTGCTCTGCCCGGCAGCTGACTATCAGGCAGACCGCCGCCGCGCCGCCCCGCTTGTGGCTGCGCTGGTCCGCGCAGTGGAGCAGTACCGCCGCACACTGCTGGAAGCTAAACTGGCAGAAAAAGTGCTGGACTATGCAGACCTGGAGCACATGACGCTGGAACTGCTGCTGACACCGGAGCACGAGCGCACCAGCCTGTGCCGCACCGTCAGCGCGCGGTACTCTGCTGTGCTGGTGGACGAATACCAGGATACCAACGCGCTGCAGGATGCCATCTACTTTGCCCTTGCCGCGCCGGATGCTTCTAACCTGTTTTTTGTGGGGGATATCAAGCAGAGCATTTACCGTTTCCGCCAGGCGGACCCCTCCGTCTTTGTGGGCAAGCAGACGGCGTGGCAGCCCTACCCGGCCGATGCCCCGGTACCTTACCCGGAACCGGCCACCATTGCGCTGGATGCCAACTTCCGCAGTGCGCCGGATGTAATCCGGGGGATCAACTACTTTTTTGAAACGTTTTTCTCCCGGCGGCTCGGCGGCATTGATTACGGCGATGGCCAGCGCCTTGTGGTGGGCAGAAAAGACGAAACCTACCCCGGCCTGTGCGAGCTGGATGTGATCCGCGAAGCCGATACCGCGGCAGATGCCCGCACCATTGCTGCACGCATTGCCCAGATGATGGCGGATGGTTACCCCGTGCGGGACGCCGAACCCGGCAAAACCCGCCCCTGCCAGTATGACGATTTCTGTATTCTGCTGCGCGGCCGTTCGGACTTTGCGCTGTATGAAGCTGCCCTGACCGCGCTGGATATCCCGGTTTATGCCGATGTGGCGGCTGACCTGCTGGACGCCCCTCATGTGCGCCCCTTTGCCGCACTGCTGCGTGTGCTGGATAACCCGGCACAGGATGTGGAGCTTTCCTCTGTGCTGCTCAGCCCGCTGTACCCTTACACGCCGGATGATCTGGTGCAGCTGCGCGCGGCTGTGCGCGGCGGCAACCTGTATGCGGCGGTGCTGCACGGCAGCGACCCGCGCTTTGCACCGTTTTTGCAGGATATGGAGGTTTACCGCGAGCTGGCCCGTACCCTGACGGTGGGGCAGCTGATCGAAGAGCTGTTTGCCCGCACGGGTTACCTGGCGGCGGTCGGCGCCATGCCGGACGGTGCCCGCTGCCGGGATGACCTGCTGGCATTTGCCGCGTGGGCAGCGAACGCCGGGGCGCGAGGTCTTTCGGCCCTGGTGCGCGCAATGGATGCCGCCAAGGCGGGCAGCGGGGTGCAGGCGCCTTCCATCGGCCAAAGCCGCCCCGGCTGCGTGAGCATTATGACGGTCCACCGCTCCAAAGGGCTGGAATTCCCGGTGGTGTTTGTGGCCAACACCTCCCACAAGTTCAACCAGAGCGATGCCATCTATCCGGTGCTGTATCATAAGGAGCTGGGCATTGGCCTGATGCTGCGCGCGGGCAGCAGTGCCAGCCGCTACAAAACGCTGCCTTATACCGCCGTGGCGCAGACGATCAAACGTGAAACACTCAGCGAGGAAATGCGCATTTTATATGTGGCGCTGACCCGTGCGCAGGATGCGCTGATCATTACGGTACCGCTGAAAAGACCGGAAAGTGAATTGAAAAATCCGGCCATGTTTGCCAGCGCCGAGGCAACGGATGCCGAAGCCATGCTGGGGGCACAGAACTGGGCGCTCTGGCTGCTGACGGCAGCTATGCTGCACCCGGCCAGCGAGGAACTGTGGAAATACAGCGAACTGCTGCCCCATCATATCCCAACGGAAGCGCCGCTGAACATCCGCCTGCTGGACCCGCCCCCCGCGGTGCAGGCAGCGGAGCCGGAAGCCCCGGCCCTGCCGGACGATGCCCTGACCGAACGCCTGCTGGAAGCGTTTACATGGCAAAGCCCCAACAAAGCGCTGGAAACCATCCCGGTTAAAGTCAGTGTCAGCGCCGTGACCCACACCAAACAGGAACTGACCCTGCGCCGCCCGGCCTTTTTGCAAAAGTCCGGCATGACCGGGGCGGAACGCGGCACGGCCATCCATGCGTTTTTGCAGAGCGTCCCCTTTGGCCCGCAGCCGCCAGAGCTGGAAGCCGAAGTGCAGCGCCAGCTGGACCTGCACCTGCTGGACCCGGAGCTGGCCAAAGTGCTGGATCTGGAACAGGTACGCCCGTTTTTTGCCAGCGGGGTATGGCAGCGCATTGCCGCTGCCCGCCAGGTCCTGCGGGAAGAACCGTTCATTACCGCGCTGCCGGCCGGAGAAGTCGTCCCCGAAGCGGCGGGGCAGGGGAGAGCGGCCAAGGCCCCGGTGCTGGTGCAGGGCATTGCCGATGTGGTGCTGGTGTTTGACGACCACGCCGAAATTCTGGACTATAAAACCGATAAAAGCCGCAATGCCACCTATTATATTGAGAGCTATGCCGCGCAGCTGCGGCTGTACCGCCGTGCGTTTGCCCTGCGTTTGCCGGTGCCGGTAACAAAGCTGACCATCTACTCGTTCGCCATGCAGGATGAGATCGATATCCCGCTGGAATAGGCGATAAACTTTTGGGCAGATAACGTGATTTTTTTCTGCCTGCCCCCCTTGACGCACGGGGGTTGGTATGCTATTATAGTAATACCTCTTTTGCGGGTCTATTTTTTTGTGCCCATTTTTAGGCACAGGGCCCGCGGGCGCAAAGGGCGGCAACCCTTTGCACAACGAGGGAGGCCTTTGGGCGCAGCGCAAAGCATCAAGCTTTAACTTCGGTGCTGCACCCGTATAAACCGTTAATTGGAGGTGCCGAACGAATGACTGTCAAGATCACCCTGGCCTGCACCGAGTGCAAGCAGCGTAACTACAACAAGGAAAAGAACAAGAAGAACAATCCGGATCGTCTTGAGATGAAGAAGTATTGCCGTTTCTGCAAGAAGCATACTGTTCACCGCGAAACAAAGTAAGTTTGAAGGAGCTTTTAAGATGGCTGATAACAAAGCGGTAAACCAGACCGCCGCCAAGCCGGAAGAAGCTAAAGCCGACAAAAAGGCTAAGGCAAACGACGGCAAAAAGAAGGTTCCCTTCACTGCCAAGGTCAAGAACTTTTTTGGCCGTATCACCAAGTATTTCCGTGATACCAAAAGTGAGCTGAAAAAGGTTGTGTGGCCCAGCAAGGAAGACACCCGCAACAACACCATTACCGTTATTGTGGTTGTGGTAATCGCGGCTGTTGTGCTGGTGCTGCTGGACATGGCGTTTGGCGGTATCATTCACCTGCTGATCGGCGCGTGAACCGGCTTTTGAGCGGAGGCAACTATGGCTGAACAAGCATATTGGTATGTTGTGCATACCTATTCCGGCTATGAAAACAAAGTCGCAACGGATCTGATGACCATGGTGGAAAACCGCCGCATTCAGGATCTTATCTGCGATGTCAAGGTCCCCACCGAGACCGTGATGGAGGATCAGTTTGATAAAACCGGCAATAAGATCGGCGAAAAAGAAGTTCAGCGCAAGATCTACCCCGGCTATGTCTTTGTCAAAATGGTCATGAACGATAATACCTGGTACATTGTCCGCAACACCCGCGGCTGCACCGGTTTTGTCGGCCCGGCTTCCAAGCCGGAACCACTCTCGGAGGAGGAAGTCGCCAAGCTCGGCGTTGATAACGGCGTTGCCGCGCCCGAAGTCGATTATGCCGTGGGCGACAATGTCGAGATCACTTCCGGCACAATGGAAGGTTCCATCGGTACGGTGGAAGAGATCAATCTCGACGAACGCAAGGTCCGCATCAAGATCAACATGTTTGGCCGCGAAATCCCGGCAGAACTTGGTCTGCACGAAGTCAAACTTCTGTAAGCGGAACTTAGCGCAAATCGCCTGGCAACAGGCAAGTAATTCCGGTAGAAACTGCGCATGAGCAGTTTTTATAGAGCGTGCGAGGGTCGCATGCTCGTGGGAGGCCTGCACCGCGGGCCGCAACTCACCACAAATTTTGGAGGTGCAATTTATCATGGCACAGAAAATCACTGGCTACATTAAGCTGCAAATTCCCGCCGGCAAGGCAACTCCGGCTCCCCCTGTTGGTCCTGCTCTGGGCCAGAAGGGCGTTAACATCATGGCGTTCACCAAGGAGTTCAACGAACGTACCAAGGGCCAGATCGGCATGATCATCCCCGTTGTCATCACTGTTTACGCTGACCGTTCCTTCAGCTTCATCACCAAGACCCCGCCGGCTCCGGTCCTGATCAAGAAGGCCGCTGGCATCGACACCGCCTCTGGCGTGCCCAACAAGAACAAGGTTGGCTCCATCACTCTGGCTCAGGCCGAAGAGATCGCCAAGACCAAAATGCCTGACCTGAACGCTGCTTCTCTGGAAGCTGCCGTCAGCATGATCAAGGGCACCTGCCGCAGCATGGGCGTCACCGTCGAGGGCTGATCAAGCTCTTTTGCGTGGGAGGATAAATCCGATAACTACCACAATGGAGGAATAAAGTAATGAATCACGGTAAACATTATGTCGACAGCGCTAAGCTGATCGACCGTACCAAGACCTACGAGCCCCAGGAAGCCCTGGAGCTGTGCTGCAAGACCGCTAAGGCCAAGTTCGACGAGACCGTTGAGCTGCATGTCCGCCTTGGCGTTGACAGCCGCCATGCTGATCAGCAGGTCCGCGGCGCTGTTGTTCTGCCCAACGGCACTGGCAAAAACGTTCGCGTTGTTGCTATCTGCAAGGGCGACGCTGCTAAGGCTGCTGAGGCTGCCGGTGCTCAGGAAGTTGGCGATGATGATCTGATCGCCAAGATCCAGGGCGGCTACCTGGACTTCGACGTTCTGGTTACCACCCCGGATATGATGGGCCGCGTTGGCCGCTTGGGTAAGATCCTCGGACCTCGTGGTCTGATGCCGAACCCGAAGGCTGGCACCGTTACCCCCGACGTTGGCAAGGCTGTTACCGATGCCAAAGCCGGTAAGATCGAGTACCGCCTGGACAAGCAGAACATCATCCATGTTCCCGTTGGCAAGGCTTCTTTTGGCGCTGAAAAGCTGATGGCCAACCTGGACACCGTCCTGGAAGCCATTGCTAAGGCTAAGCCGGCTGCTGCCAAGGGCCAGTACTTCAAGAGCGCAACCATCGCCACCACCATGGGTCCCGGCGTTCGCGTTGCCACCAACAAGTATGGTGTATAAGAGAATTTTCTCTTAAAAAATGCTTGACAAACGCACATTCCCGTGCTATTATAATTAAGCTGTTTTTAAGACAGCAGGCGCCCTTTGGGGCCTAACGGGTTTGACCCACCTGCCGAGAAACGTGCGTTTTGAATTTGCTTCAAAGCCATTTTCCCGGCAACGGGAAAGTGGCTTTTTCTTTTGATAGAGCCGCTTGCCTGTATATCTTACAAGCGGAATGAGGTGAAAACAAATGCCCAGTGCAAAGATTCTGGAAGCCAAGAAGGCTTATGTTGCAGAACTGAACACCAAGATCGCTGGTTCTCTGGCTGGCGTTGTCGTTGCTTACAACGGCATCAGCGTTGCTGATGATACCAAGATGCGTAAGGAACTGCGTGAAGCTGGCGTTGAGTACATGGTTGTCAAAAACACCATGCTGCGCCGTGCTGTTGCTGGCACCCAGTACGAAGCTATTGCTGAGTACTTCAAGGGTGATACCGCAATTGCTCTGTCTGCTGAGGACCCGGCTGCTGCTGCCCGCATCCTGTGCAAGGTTGCTGACGCAGACAAGTCCAAGCGCTTCACTGTTAAGGGTGGCTTCTGCGACGGCCAGGTGCTGGATGCCGCTGGCGTCAAGAGCCTGTCCACCATGCCCAACCGCGAAGGCCTGCTCTCTATGCTGGCTGGCTCCCTCAACGGGATCATCGGCGGTCTGGCTGTTGCGATCCAGGGGATCGTCGACAAGCAGGAAGAAACCCCCGCTGCCTGATTTATCTTGCAGCATGAGGAAAGCGGCGTAAACCTCAACAAAACCGCCGCACACAAACAATTATAAAAATTATGGAGGTAACTACCATGGCTTCTGAAAAGATCACTGCCATTGTCGAGTCTGTCAAGACTATGACCGTTCTCGAGCTGAAAGAGCTCGTTGATACCATTTGCGAAGAGTTCGGCGTTTCCGCTGTTGCTGCTGCCGCTCCGGCTGCTGCTGGCGCTGCTGCTCCTGCTGAGGAAGAGAAGACCGAGTTCGATGTCATCCTGGCTGATGTCGGCGCTAACAAGATGCAGGTCATCAAGGCTGTTAAGGAGCTGACCGGCGCTTCTCTGATGGAAGCTAAGAAGCTCGTTGAGACTGCCAACGCTAAGCTGAAGGAGCAGGCTTCCAAGGCTGACGCTGAGGAAATGAAGAAGAAGCTGGAAGAAGTCGGCGCTAAGGTTGAGCTGAAGTAATTCTTCTTACTTGAATCTTTTCCAAACCGCCCCGTGGTGTAAACCGCGGGGCGGTTTTTGTATGTCAGCCACCTGGATCCCCTTTGCGCGAAATACACAAATCACGGTTTCATTTTTGTACAAAAACGAGAATTTGACAGTGTGATTTTACAAATGTTCAAGATATATCCATTTCTTTCTGACACAAAAATCCTTATAATAATAATGATATAAATAAAGTGCTCTCTGCGCCCGGTTCCATATAAAAATAGGGCAGGAAAGTGCCGATAAAATTATTGGGTGTTAAGTACGGGAAAGGCACAGCCACACACCGTGCACCGGCAAACCATGCACGGTGCTGTTGGTTTTGTGCTTTTGGTACTGTGGTTAATCAGGTAAGGAGTGTGTATATGGAGGAGCAAAAGCCAAAAGGCAGTGGCATGGAAAAAATCGCTACCTTTATTGTGGATAAGCGCAACCTGTTCTTTCTACTTTATGCATTTGCGTTAATTTTCAGTATTGTAGCAACCGGCTGGGTCAAGGTGGAAAATGATATTACTACCTACCTGCCGGAGGATACCGAAACCCGCCAGGGCCTGACCGTGATGAATGATAACTTTGTTACATACGGCACAGCCCGCGTGATGGTTTCCAATGTTACATATGAAACCGCCGAGAATATCTGCAGCGACCTGGAAAGCATTGATGGCGTTACCAGCGTGGATTTTGATGATACCACGGACCACTACAAATCCGCTTCGGCGCTGTTCAGCGTAACGTTTGACGGTACCACAACGGACGATATCAGCGTCCATGCGCTGCATACCATCCGGGATATGCTGGCCGGGTACGATACCTATATTGATACCGAAGTCGGCGTGGATACCTCCGCAGACCTGCAAAGCGAGATGAGTGTCATTCTGGTACTGGCGGCCATCGTCATCGTGCTGGTGCTTACCCTTACGTCCCGTTCCTATGCCGAGGTTCCGGTTCTGATTATGACCTTTGGCGCGGCGGCTTTGCTGAATATGGGCACCAACTTCCTGTGTGGCACCATTTCCTTTATCTCCAACTCCGTTACCGTTATTCTGCAGCTGGCACTGGCCATTGACTACGCCATCATCCTGTGCCACCGCTTCTCGGATGAGCACGAAACCAAGGATACGCGGGAGGCCTGTATCGCAGCATTGTCCAAGGCAATCCCCGAAATCAGCTCTTCCTCTCTGACCACCATTTCCGGCTTGGGGGCTTTGGCGTTCATGCACTTTGGCATTGGCCGCGATATGGCAACCGTGCTGATCAAGGCTATTCTGTTCAGCTTGCTGTCGGTGTTTACCTTGATGCCCGGCCTGCTGATGGTGTTCAGCAAAAAGATCGATGCAACCCGCCATAAAAACCTGATCCCCAAGATCACCTTCCTGGGCAAGTTTGATGTCGCCACCCGGTTTATTGTCCCGCCGATTTTTGCCGTTGTGGTTGTAGTCACCGCCGTGCTGGCCAACAAGTGCCCCTACTGCTACAGCTATACAGACCTGGTTACCGCCAAGCAAAGTGAAAGCCAGATTGCCCACCAGAAAATCAAGAACACTTTTGGTGTGAACAACATGGTGGCGGTGATCGTGCCGACAGGGGATTATGATTCCGAACGCCAGCTGCTCAAGGATCTGGATTCCTGCGCGGAAGTAAAATCCACCCAGGGCCTGGCCAACATTGACGCTATGGATGGCTACAAACTGGCCGATGCCCTGACCCCGCGCCAGATGTCGGAACTGGCCGGGCTGGATTACGAGGTGGCCGAAGCCCTGTACGCCGCCTATGCCGTGGACCAGAACGAATACGGCAAGTTGATCAGCGGCCTTGGCGATTATAAAGTACCGCTGTTTGATATGTTCATGTTCCTGCAGCGGGAGATGAAAGACGGCAACATTACGCTGGACGGCGACATTCAGGAAACGCTGGATGACCTGTTTGAACAGCTGAACAAGGCACAGCTGCAGCTGCAAAGCGATAAATACAGCCGCCTGGTTGTCTACCTGAACCTGCCGGAAGAAAGTGACGAGACCATGGACTTCCTGGATACGATGCACGCCTTGATTGCTAAGTATTACAGCAGCGATACCTACATTGTCGGTAACTCCACCAACGTCAAAGACCTGTCCAGCTCCTTTGGCGAGGATAATATGCTGATCAGTGTGCTGTCCGCTTTGTTTGTTGTCATTATCCTGCTGTTCACCTTCAAATCGGCCGGTCTGCCGGTGCTGCTCATCGTTGTCATTCAGGGCAGTATCTGGATCAACTTCTCGGTGCCGACCATCCAACATGAATCGCTGTACTTCCTGGGTTACCTGATTGTCAACTCCATCCAGATGGGTGCAAACATTGACTATGCTATCGTTATTTCCAGCCATTACACTGACCTGAAAAAAGAAATGCGGCCCAAAGAGGCAATTATCGCCGCATTGAACGAAGCGTTCCCTACCATCTTTACATCCGGCACCATTCTGGCGGTGGCCGGTGCGCTGATCGGCGTTATGACCACCAATCCGGTCATCGCTGCCATCGGCACCTGCCTGGGCCGCGGCACGGTCATTTCCATTGTGCTGGTTATGGCGGTTCTGCCCCAGATCCTGCTCATCGGCGATACCATTGTGGAGCGCACCAGCTTTGATGTAAAAGTTCCTGTGGATCTGTCCCGCGTCAACCGCACGGCCAGCGGCAACATGCGCGTCAGCGGCCGGGTGCGCGGCTATGTGAACGGTGTGATCGATGCCGAGATCAAGGGTACGTTGAACGGTACGTTGAATGCCTCTGTTACCAGCGGCACAACGGTAGAACCAACAAAGCCTGATTTTTATCTGCCGGAAAGCAAGGAACAAGCGGCGGCCGAATGGGCAGAAAATTATACGGAAGGGGAGGAAGTCTGATGGAACGCAATACAGCAAAACGCACGCTGGAAAAACTCCTCTCTGTGTGTATCTGCCTGTGTATGCTGGGGGCCATGCTGCCCGCCCAGGTGTTTGCCGAGGAAGCCGACACCGCCCAGACCGAAACCGTGCAGGATACGGCCCCAAAAGATACGGTCTACCTTTCCAGCGCGGATGACCTGATCCAGCTGGCCAAGAACTGCCGCCTGGACAGCTGGAGCCAGAACCGCACCGTTGTGCTGGAAGCCGATATTGACCTTTCCAGCGTTGACTTTAATGGTATCCCCAGCTTTGGCGGCACATGGGAAGGCCAGAACCACGCCATTACCGGCCTTTCCCTCAGCCAGGACGGCAGCGTACAGGGCTTATTCCGCTATGTGCAGCAGGGGGCCCTGGTGCGCGATATGACGGTAAAGGGCCGCATCAAGCCGGGCGGCACCCGCGCCAGCGTGGGCGGCATTGCGGGCAGTAACGCCGGTACGATTGAAAATTGCGCGTTTGACGGCGTGGTATCAGGCACCAGCCAGATTGGCGGCATTGCCGGTGTCAATACGGTCAAGGGCAGCATCAACGGCTGCACGGTAAGCGGCACAGTGTACGGCAGCCACTTTGTGGGCGGCGTTGTGGGCCAGAATGACGGCGTGGCTGCCAACTGCACCAATGCGGCCAGCGTGAATACCACCGTGAGCCAGAACGAAGTCAAGCTGAATGACCTGACCCTGGACAATGTGCTGAAAACCGAAAAGGCCAACGATGTGACCGATGCAGGCGGCATTGCGGGCAACAATGCCGGTGTGCTGCGCGCCTGCATCAACCGCGGAACCATTGGCTACAGCCACATTGGCTATAATGTCGGCGGTATTGCCGGCAGCCAGACCGGCTATGTGGAAGGCTGCGTGAACTATGGCACCGTCAACGCCCGCAAGGAGGGCGGCGGCATTGTGGGCCAGATGGAACCCTCCAGCGTGCTGCAATATAACCAGGATACCTTGCAGGAATTGCAGGGCGAACTGAATACCCTTTCTGCCCTGATGAACAAGGCCACCAACGATGCCTCGGCTTCTTCCAGTGAGCTGACCAGCCAGCTGAATGACCTGACCGGCCGGGTGGACAGCGCGCGCGAAGCCGTGGATACCCTGATCGATAAGACGGTCAACGGGTTTGATATCGGCACCCAGACCATCAACATTACCGACCTGACCAAACTGACCGGGCAGGGGACGATCAATGGCAGCGGCAACGGCAGCGCTGCCGGGTCCGGCAATGGCAACATCAACGGCACCATTGAGCTGGTGCCCACCCCGGAGCCGACCGAAGAACCGGAGGAAACCCCGGAACCCACCGAAACGCCGGCTGTGACGGAAGCCCCCACCGCGGCCCCTGACCCGGATCCGACTGCGGCGCCTGCCCCGGAGCCGGACCAGCCTGACGACCAGCCCGCAGAGCAGAGCGAGGACGACCGCGAGGACGAAGCACATGGCCGCCCCCGCCGCAATGAACCCACTTTTGATGTGGATCTCGATTTTGGCGGGGAAGGCGGCGGTAACGCTGGCGGCGATGCGACCATCGACCATGGCGGCGAAGGCCAGATCGACAGCAACATTGACCTGACGGTGCCCAGTATTACGCTGAGCGACCGCGATTCCATCACCGCAGCCCGCAGCAGCCTGAACGGCAGCCTGGCTTCCATCATTGACGGTGTCAGTAGCCTGAACACCAACACCGGCAGCCACACCCAGGCTTTGATCCAGGATGTGCAGGCCATCAGCAGCCAGCTGAACAAAATTGGCGATACGCTGGCTGGTGCTGCAGACCAGAGCGAGGACGACAACAACCTGTTTGAAGATGTTTCAGACAGCGATACCGATGGCGATACCGAAGGTAAAGTGTTCAACTGCATGAACCTTGGCGAGGTAAACGCCGATATCAATGCAGGCGGCATTACCGGCGCCATGGCCCGTGAAAACGACCTGGACCCCGAAGATGATACCAAAACCAGCGGCAGCAGCTCACTGAATGTGACCTACAAGACTCGCATCGTGGTGCGGGACTGCATCAATAAGGGGGCTGTCAATGTCAAGAAAAAAGGCGGCGGTGGCATCGTTGGCAGCATGGATATGGGCTCGGTGCTGCAAAGCTATAACTTTGGCAATCTGGAATCGGACGATGCGGATTATGTTGGAGGTATTGCCGGGCAGAGCAAGTCCATCATCCGCCGCAGCGCAGCCAAGTGCCGCCTGAGCGGTGATAACTATGTCGGCGGCATTGCGGGCAGCGGCTTTACCATTACCGGCAGCCGCAGCTTTGTGCTGGCGGATGGCGATGAGTATGTCGGCGCGATTGCCGGCGGGCTGGAAAGCAGCAATTCCATCACCAACCTGAACAGCGCGCTTCAGGATTCCGAGTCCGAGCAGAGCGGCAACTATTTTGTCAGCGAAACGCTGGGCGGCATTGACGGCGTAAGTTATGCAGGTCAGGCGGAACCGCTTTCGTTCCAGGAATTCTGTGACATGACGGCACAGGAGGGTATGCCGGATGAATTCCACAATGTTACCCTGAATTTTGTCGCCAACCAGGTTACGGTGGAAGCTGTTACGGTGGAGTACGGTGCGGCCTTTGATATGGCCAATGCGCCGGAGCTGCCTGTCAAGGGCGGCTATACGGCAGAATGGTCGGACTTTGACCATGACCATGTTGTGTTTGACCAGACGATTGAAGCAGTATACACCCCGCTGGATTCCGTGGTGCAGAGCGGCGATACCCGCAACGGCCTGCCCATCCTGTTGGCAGAGGGCGCTTTTGGCACGGCGGAAGTAACGCTGACCCCGTCCAGCGAAAGCCCCGGCGCGGTGGGAACGCTGCTGGAATGCTGGGAAATCACCCTGCCGGAGGACCACTCCGACAGCCATGTGCTGCATTATCTGGCACCTTCGGACAATACTGTGGTATACCTGCGCGATGCTGATGGCAGCTGGCGCAAAGCAGACACCACCGAGGACGGCAGCTATCTGGTGTTTACCGCCATGACGGACGAAACGACCCTTGCCGCAGTAGAAAAGCCCGGCATTCCGCTGCCAATTCTGATCGGCGGCGCCGTAGCAGCGGTGCTGCTGGTTATCCTGTCCATTCTGGGCCACAAACACCGCAAAAAGCGCCTGACCAAAAAAGCAGAACAGGAACGCAAACGAGCCGAAGAAACCGAAAACGGCTGGTTCTACTAAAAAATAAAAAACGCAGAACTTTCAACGTTCTGCAAAAATAAAGTTGAAACATCCCCCGCAGGTGCAGCAATCGCTGACTTGCGGGGGATGTTTTGCGCTTTTAGTTTACAGTTTGCGGATGAACAGGAAAGTTAAAAATATAAGGCAATACCGCATAATTCTAAGTGCCGATACGGCGAGCGAGGTGCGGCAGATGCCAAGCCAAAAGCGCAGATAATACTGGATGTCTTATCGAGCATTTTGGCAACGCAGATGCCGTACCGCAGCTGCCGGAGCGGTGCTTAAGCCGCAAGGCGGGAATTGTGCGGTGTTGCCTTAAATGTCTTGGTAAGGGCGAACATCGTTCGCCCGCGGCTGTTTGCTGTGTGTACGACTTGTTAAAATATGTGACGTCTTTGCGTTGGCATTGATATGCCGCCAGGTTGGCGGGCATACAATGTGCGCCCCGGTGGTCACTATGGAATAAAACACATTAAAAATGCGGTGCAAACAACCGGATTT
>ULRH01020228.1_pt1 | contig 15412 bp, 12 predicted proteins | sample 1955271 | NCBI WGS metagenome assembly ULRH01 (sample SAMEA4835677, study PRJEB28245) | human gut metagenome | biome: gut microbiome; material: fecal sample | place: Denmark | collected 2008 | reverse complement strand
CGGTGCTTAAGCCGCAAGGCGGGAATTGTGCGGTGTTGCCCTATCCTCACTCCCATTTTGGTGAGCGGCTAGCCTGCCATTCGACGTATTATTGAGGTTACCATTTCTATCCACACTCTCCTTGCGGAGAGCGATACGTTGGGGGCAACCAAGGCCGATGCGGCATTTCTATCCACACCCTCTCACAGGGAATGACTGGAATTTATTCATGGCTCTGGTAATGTTACACAAACTTTTACCGATGTTTGTGAACAGAAAAACAATCGTACTGGGCACTGGCATGGCATTTTTGCTGGCTCAAACACTCGTGCATTTATTTCATGTTCTGCTTCTGCTATTTTGTGCAGGCAATGCTTATTTCATCAGTTTCTGCAGCGTTTTCAGCAGCTCATCCACAACTTCGTCATTCCCGGCACGGATACCATCCGCCACACAGGTGCGGATATGGTTTGCCAGCAGCTCACGGTTGAACGCGTTCATCGCCGCCGTTACCGCCGCCGACTGCACCAGAATATCCGGACAATACACTTCGTTTTCCACCATCCCACGGATGCCCCGAATCTGCCCTTCGATCCGGTTCAGTCTGTGGACCAGGCTTTTATACTCTTCTTCACTGCGATGCTTTGTTTTGTGTGCACAGCAGCAACACGGTTCCTTCTTTTCGTTTTCCTGCATTATGTTACCCTCCCATCGCATGCAAGGTACCCCGGTGGGGTATATTCACTATATACCCCACCGGGGTACCTTGTCAAGTAGATAATATAATATTTTTATATTATTTTATGCGAGAGTTTTTTACTATAGCAATTTTTAAAATTAAAGCGGATATCCGCATGAACAAAACCACCCTGAACAGTCAGAAAGAGAAACATTCCACGCTCTCCTTGCGGAGAGCGACACGGTACGCCGTCAACCAGTTTCCAGTCACACTCATTTCTATCCACGCTCTCCTTGCGGAGAGCGACAGTTACAAGCGCAGGAGCAATTTTTTCAATCAACATTTCTATCCACGCTCTCCTTGCGGAGAGCGACCACCGGCCGGCAAAGTCCGGCCTTGGGCGTCCCATATTTCTATCCACGCTCTCCTTGCGGAGAGCGACATACTGGACTTTTTCCGGGTTATCCATATGAAGGATTTCTATCCACGCTCTCCTTGCGGAGAGCGACCGTCTGGCCAGATTTTTGGACCTGCTGTTTGCATTATTATTTCTATCCACGCTCTCCTTGCGGAGAGCGACCTGGTCATCGCTATCCAGTCAGTTCCTGTATTTTCATTTCTATCCACGCTCTCCTTGCGGAGAGCGACTTTCGTATTTTCGCGTATGGGCGTAGGATTACTCGCATTTCTATCCACGCTCTCCTTGCGGAGAGCGACGGGGGGCCAATCATGCAACTCTACATTGGTACAAAGTTTCTATCCACGCTCTCCTTGCGGAGAGCGACCGTTACAGTCTTAGGCATTCAACACCGAGTGGGCGTTTCTATCCACGCTCTCCTTGCGGAGAGCGACGAGTAACGTCATCAACAGTAATTGTAATTTTACGCGTTTCTATCCACGCTCTCCTTGCGGAGAGCGACGATCCAGCTTGAATTCAATTCGTTGGAATCCAAACGTTTCTATCCACGCTCTCCTTGCGGAGAGCGACGTCAATCCTTATAAGTTAACTATGATATTTGGAAAGTTTCTATCCACGCTCTCCTTGCGGAGAGCGACCTTGGCAACGTGGCAGTCGAATTACGTACGTGGAAGTTTCTATCCACGCTCTCCTTGCGGAGAGCGACTGGAGAGGGTGATTAAATGCTTACTTTAATTCAGGTTTCTATCCACGCTCTCCTTGCGGAGAGCGACCAGACGTTGTAAGATACTCCATCAATTTCCATCCCGTTTCTATCCACGCTCTCCTTGCGGAGAGCGACACTACTTTGCCTGTCCTTTTTCGGAAAACTATTGAGTTTCTATCCACGCTCTCCTTGCGGAGAGCGACAAGAACACATCAATCGCCGGACGGATAACCGAAATTTCTATCCACGCTCTCCTTGCGGAGAGCGACAATCAATGCAAGATAGACCAGAAGAGAAGTAGCAATTTCTATCCACGCTCTCCTTGCGGAGAGCGACAATCAAGTGGCTGGGGTATTCCGAACTGGGAATCCATTTCTATCCACGCTCTCCTTGCGGAGAGCGACCTGCCAACCGCAAGTGCTTGGACTTTGGGTGGTGTATTTCTATCCACGCTCTCCTTGCGGAGAGCGACTCATTATATACAACTTGGTTTCCGGCTGCAAGGCATTTCTATCCACGCTCTCCTTGCGGAGAGCGACTTAACAAGATCAATGGCGGTTTGCGTCCTGCGCATATTTCTATCCACGCTCTCCTTGCGGAGAGCGACAGCAAGCCAAGGCGCTTAAAGTCTCGCCGTTGGGTATTTCTATCCACGCTCTCCTTGCGGAGAGCGACCGTGTTGTCACTGCCTTTCGGGGCAGTGTGGATAGATTTCTATCCACGCTCTCCTTGCGGAGAGCGACTCAATGAGTTGTTGGAGCAGTCCGCGAGTTACAATATTTCTATCCACGCTCTCCTTGCGGAGAGCGACGGCACGCATTATTAATCCCACGTATGGACAGGAGGTATTTCTATCCACGCTCTCCTTGCGGAGAGCGACAATATACCCATCTTTGGCCGGTACTACTGGATTAAATTTCTATCCACGCTCTCCTTGCGGAGAGCGACACGTGTACAAAGAGGCCAATTTCCCGGGCTTTGCAATTTCTATCCACGCTCTCCTTGCGGAGAGCGACCTTTCACCACCGTGTTGCACTGATACCACATCAACATTTCTATCCACGCTCTCCTTGCGGAGAGCGACCCATACTAATACATATTATGCAATACTAATGTGCATTTCTATCCACGCTCTCCTTGCGGAGAGCGACCGAATCACGAACATACAACCAAGGATAGCAAGCATTTCTATCCACGCTCTCCTTGCGGAGAGCGACCCATTACGGCTGGAGCTGGTACGATGACTTTACCATTTCTATCCACGCTCTCCTTGCGGAGAGCGACGGCACCATTTCGGATGGCCTTTACCCGGCGACAGCCATTTCTATCCACGCTCTCCTTGCGGAGAGCGACGGGGGGACTTTGTCGGACGTCGGAAACGGTATTTTATTTCTATCCACGCTCTCCTTGCGGAGAGCGACCTTAGTATTGATAACTCCGAAATCAGCGACAATTTGACATTTCTATCCACGCTCTCCTTGCGGAGAGCGACGCAAGCCAAGGCGCTTAAAGTCACGGCGCATGGTATTTCTATCCACGCTCTCCTTGCGGAGAGCGACGCGTTGTCAATTCAACGGGGACAATGGGAAAATATTTCTATCCACGCTCTCCTTGCGGAGAGCGACGAAAAGTCAGAGTAGTGGAGCTGGGATTGCTAAATATTTCTATCCACGCTCTCCTTGCGGAGAGCGACCGCGCCGAGATTCACGCCAGCACCCAGCAGGAGAATTTCTATCCACGCTCTCCTTGCGGAGAGCGACTGCAATTGACGATTACTTTGCAGGAAGGAACGATCATTTCTATCCACGCTCTCCTTGCGGAGAGCGACATTGTGACACGCTATCAGCTTTAGCGCCGGAAGAATTTCTATCCACGCTCTCCTTGCGGAGAGCGACTCAATAGCCGGACGAATCACGTCAAACGGAACGAAATTTCTATCCACGCTCTCCTTGCGGAGAGCGACTTTAAACCTCCCATCAAGACCCATAGACAAGAACATTTCTATCCACGCTCTCCTTGCGGAGAGCGACGGTCTATTTGGCGCTGATACGTTATCTCATCAACAATTTCTATCCACGCTCTCCTTGCGGAGAGCGACTAGTGCACGCCCTGAAACTCGCCGACACGATGTTATTTCTATCCACGCTCTCCTTGCGGAGAGCGACACGGAAGGGTCAATCTGCTTCGATTCAAGCGAGTTATTTCTATCCACGCTCTCCTTGCGGAGAGCGACTGCACTACGACAATTACAATCTGCACTGCGTCGAAATTTCTATCCACGCTCTCCTTGCGGAGAGCGACTATGATACCTACGCAAAAGTTCTGCGCGTGAATATTTCTATCCACGCTCTCCTTGCGGAGAGCGACAGTGGACACCCTGAAACTCGCCCGTCCTATGCTATTTCTATCCACGCTCTCCTTGCGGAGAGCGACCCAGAAAAATCTGAATCCTTGACCACATATTTAGATTTCTATCCACGCTCTCCTTGCGGAGAGCGACGGCCGAAACGACCAAAACATCAACAGGAGACATCAATTTCTATCCACGCTCTCCTTGCGGAGAGCGACACCTCCTTATAATTTAATGATACACCAAGAAAAATTTCTATCCACGCTCTCCTTGCGGAGAGCGACGCCAGAAGTATAAATATCAACCCACCAGGTCTGATTATTTCTATCCACGCTCTCCTTGCGGAGAGCGACCACACGCGGCAGTGCTGTGCCGTGGGTCCTGTCACCATTTCTATCCACGCTCTCCTTGCGGAGAGCGACAATAGCAAGCACAGCAAGTGTAACTACACTTGACGAATTTCTATCCACGCTCTCCTTGCGGAGAGCGACGTCAACGAGCTTGCTAGTTTGAGCGGCTTAATTCATTTCTATCCACGCTCTCCTTGCGGAGAGCGACTCTTCTGTTGAGGAGGTTTCTAAGTATGTCGTTATTTCTATCCACGCTCTCCTTGCGGAGAGCGACGCCAGAATATTTCTTTACTTGACATTTCAGCAACATTTCTATCCACGCTCTCCTTGCGGAGAGCGACGCGGTTGGACGCTGAATATTAACGGTCCGATAAAAATTTCTATCCACGCTCTCCTTGCGGAGAGCGACAACTTGACAGAACGTCTCCATTGACAGATAGGACATTTCTATCCACGCTCTCCTTGCGGAGAGCGACAGCAAAAGTGCACAAAACAGTGGGGCACTTTTGCGCATATGAAACAAATTTTATGGAGATTGCATCTTCATGCTGACAGGCAAGGCTGTATTTTACCCTTTCTGCCCCTGTTTTTTCCATATTTTCTGGTGCGAAGGAAGCGGGAATTTTATGATTGCCTTCCCCTCGCACTAAGCAAACAAGATTCCATCCTGATCAAAATCCGGGTGCAGACCCACATGCTCGACTTTGCTTTTGTAATGGTTTCCCAGTTGATAAAAGCGCAGGCTGTCCGATTCCGAATCGATCAGTTCGGTCAATTTTGCTTTGAACATCGTGTATTGCGCGGCATCCAGCAGGCACTCAAATACGGAGTTTTGCACCCGCTGGCCGTAGTCTACACAGACTTTTGCTACTTTGCGCAGCCTGCGACGACCGGCGGCTGTTTCGGTGTTGACATCATAGGTTACAAGCACCAACATAACGGCACCTCACTTCCAGAAAAACGGTGGGTACACTTCCAGGTCGCCGCGCAGAGCACGGGCCAGCAAAAGCGCCTGAACATAAGGCACCAGCCCCCAGGGCAGTTTTTCTTTCAAAAACGGATGGGTGATCTCTTCCTTCTTTTTGTTCTGCCATGCGGTCAGGAAAGCTTTGCGGCCATCATCCGTCAGCAGTACGGCACCATTTTCCTGTTTTTGCAGGTGTTTTGCCGTGATGATCTTTTGATTGATGCAGCTGATGACCAGCCGGTCTGCATAAACCGCCCGCAGTTCTTCCATCAGGTCAAGTGCCAGACTTTTGCGGCCGGGGCGCGGGCGGTGCATAAAGCCAACATAAGGGTCCAGGCCCACAGCGGTCAAGGCGGATGCACACTCCCGCGCCAGCATGCTGTAGGCAAACGAAAGCAGCGCATTCACATTGTCCAGCGGTGGACGGCGGCTGCGGCCCTCAAACACAAAATCCTGCTTTTGCTGCAGAATCAGGTCATTCAGGCAGTCAAAGTAGCGCTGGGCTGCCTCGCCTTCCAGGCCGCGCAGCTGTTCCGGATCATCGCTGGTCTGTATCAGCGGCAGCGCGGCGGCCAGCTGGGTGGAGGTGCGTTTCAGTTTTTCGACCGGGACACGCTGGGGATGATCGCGGGTTGCGCGTTCCAGCACCCAGCGTGCGTTATACACTTTACCAAGGATAAAGCTCCAGGCATAGCGACAGCTCTGGGCCATGTCATCCGACACGCGGTACTGCGTCTGACGCAGCAGCACATTGCCGCGTTCTTCCCCCACGGTGCGGGCCTGAAATCTGCCATACGGGTCAAAAAAGCAAAGGTCAATGCCCCGCCGGGCACAAGCTCCCATCAAAGCGGGGCTGGCACCTGCGTAAGTAAAGCAGACGATGCCTTCCAGCGTATGCAGGGCATGGCGGTGGGTTTCCTGCTTATTGCGGGTAACAACAAGGTTTTCGCCATCCAATGTCAGGTAAGCGTCCTCATTGATGACAAACAGGGTGTTGAGCAGCTTTCTCATGGCGCGCCCTCCTCAATATGCTCCCGCAGATACGCCGCCGGGTCTGCCTGCTGATACAGCGTCGGCAGGCAAAGCTCTTTCAGTGAGCAGGCATTGCAATGCTTGCCGGGTTTGCTTTTTGGGGTATAGCCGCGCGCAAACAGGCGGTTCATCTCATCCGCCATGGTCTGCGCGGTGCTGCGCAGTTCCGGTGTCAGGGAAACATGTTCCCGCTGCCGGGTTTCTTCATAAAAGATTTCCCCTTCCGGCACCTCGCACACCAGCATTTCTTCCAGCGCCATGGCCTGTGCGCAGAGCTGCAAACGGTCGGCATCGTTTACCTTGCTGCGGCCATGCTTATATTCCACGGGCATAGGCTGCCACAGGCCGCGGCGGCCCTGCAATGACACGCCGTTTGGATTCTTGTGAAACTCTACCACATCGCAGTCGCCGGTCAGTTTTAAGCGGTGGCTGACGACCCTCATACCGCGGGCGATCAGCAAATCGCCGCGTTTTTCCGTCAGGGTAACATCATGGCAGCGGGTATGCTGCAGGCGTCCTTCGGCGGTGCGTTGGTTTTCGGACCATTGTTGTTCCAAGTACGCAAGTGCCCATTGGCGGCGGCAGAATGCAAAGTGCTGGATGCCAGACATTTGCAGATAGTCATCAGTATTCATCATACACTTCCGGTGTCAATCCGTTCAGGGTATCGCAAGTAATATTATAATCTTCCACCCGGTGTGCTTGTGCCACACTTTCTTTTAGCTCCACATGCAGACAGCGATGGACCTTTGCCGAGGAATACTGTCCGCTTTTGCAGTTATGACGCCACCAATACAGGCGAACCACCTCCATACTGCCATCCGGGCGGGCAGAGGAAATATCGTTTTCAAACAGTGTGCGCAGCGCTTCTTTGATGATTTCTGCATCTTCATCTGTAAAGCCGGTCTTTTCTGCCAGCTGGCAGTTAATGCTGCCAAAGGTTGTGTACACGCCAAAAGCCACACGGTGCTTCATACCCATGGTATCGCTTGACTTCTTTTCGCCAGTCGTACCGTTCACGCTCTTTGTGATCTGGATATCATCGACATCAATCGGGTCCACGCTGAAAGCCGGATGAATAGATACCGGGCCGCGCACGCCAACGGAAACACCATCGCCCTTGGATTCTTTCCCCTTAAAGGCAAACACCTGGCCAAAGCTGCGCACATCCAGCCAGGTTTCACAGGCAGCCTTTGCATAAGCATCTTTATCTTTTTCAGCCTTTTTCACTGCTGGGCAGCCGTCTGCACGGTCTTTCAGGCTTTTGAAACCATCATTGCAGCGGTCGTCCGACTGGACAAACACATTCTGGCCAAGGTCCATCATGCGGTTGCGGATCTTGCGTTTCAGGCACACATCCGAAATTTCACCCAGTCCCTCATACGTTTCGCGCGGGCGGTTTCCGTTCAGCGGGTCACCGTTCGGGTTCGCATGGTTTACAGCAATCACAAGTGCAAAGTCGATTTTATTCTGCAGCACAGCCATCTTTTATTCCTCCTGCTTTTTTGCTTTCGCTTTATATTCTGCATTTTCGGCCTTAAAGTCCATCATCTGGTCGGCATAGCCAACCAGATACAGCTCACCAAGTCTTTTGTTCGTAAAGTTTTCTGTGCCAATCTTATGTAATAATTCTTGCATCATCGCATACCTTTGGCTATCCATTCCGTTACGGTTTTTCATTCTGTTCAGGTACGGATTTAATTTTTTATCCAAAAGAAGTGTTGTTGCTGCCGGGTGCAGAGCAAACGCGGTTCTTAAACGTTCTGCATTTGTCAAACGTTTTTCGTTCTCATTTCCTAGCTGAATCAACGCCCGTCTTTCAATCTGTTCTGCACAGGCTAAAATTCTCCCAAACAAATAGTTTCGGTCTTTAATGGTTTCATCAACATTCATCGGATAATCCACCTTCTTATTTCTATGATAGTACCCACGCACAAGGGCGCAGGCAATGTTTTGTGTTTTTTGTTGTTCCCAATAATCCAGGCCAATGCTGTTTGTTGCCCGATCTACCGCGCTGATCATCAAATCCCGCGGGAAGCGCTCCCCATTGGTAATACAGGGAATCAGTCGTTCGATTGTCGCTTGTTTCAGCTTTGCATCCACTTTTTCGCCATAGGCTGCTTTTGCAATGTCCGCCGGGGCAGGCGCACCAACAAAGACAACTTTCTTGATCTTGGGCTTTTTGCCCAGTTCCGTCGGCTCCTCTACACTGCGGTATTCCAGCTGCCATTGGAACGTATCGTGCCAATCTTTTATATTGGCAAGCAACTTAGAGCCCTGCAGTTCCTGATAGTACCGGATGGACAACCGGCCAGGTGTAGCAGAATCCAAAATCATGACCGCCGTTTGGGAATTGTCCTTCAACTGGTGCTGATACCCCAGAATGGCCCGGTTAAACTGCCGTGCAATTTCTTCTTGGGTATCCGCAGGCAACCTTTCTGTATCTTCCTCAAAATCGTCCCAATCATCGCCTGCTAGTGGATTATATTCCTGGGCAATATCGAGAGTATCCCCCAGCACATTGGGTACCGCTTCGTTCTGTGTTCCCCAAACAAGTACAGTCTGGTCCCCTGTATTTACCCCTTGCTTGCTGACCAACCATCGCAAGGCGCTGTGTGCCTTTTGGGTTGTTTCATAACCAATCGAAAGTGCCTGCGCTGCATCCGCAAAGCGCCCGCGGTAAGTATAATTCGTATTGTCATTGCTGGATATCAGCTTTGCACGGTCACCTGGGTTGCGGATCTTATACGGGCTTAATGTAGAAACCGGCATTTTGATTCCCTGAACTGTGCAATAGTCAATATCTTTTAACTGTGTTTCATAAAAGCGGATAAAGCTTTCTCGGACTGTTGTATCACGCGACAAATCAACATTGTCAACGCGGAACCGGACAAAAGATTCCGTCTGGTCACTACCGGTCAGCGTATCCAAAATAGGGGGCTTGTCTTCTTTGTTTCCCTGCCATTTTGTTGGCAGAGTTCCATTTTCATCTATAAACAAAATATTTGCCTTGACCAGGTCTGCGATCAGGCATTCTTTTTCCAGGTAGTGCAGGACTGTACACACAGCCGGGTGGGCATAAGGAGATGTACACCACGCTTGTAACTGCTTGTGGTAAAGCGGCCATCCGGATTCTTTACTACCACCAAAAGTGGGATAATCTGCCGCAATATATTGCAGTTTATCCACTAGCGGGTGCGGCACCATGCCGGATGTCCGCGCCGAAGATTCCTCTGTGCAAGGAATGATCGTTGTCCTTTGATCTTGTGCCAGCAAGCCTGCATACTGAAAGTTTCCGTCCTTGTCCAGCTCCACTTCAATGTTGACCTGCTGCGTCGTGTGAGCCACCGGCAGTAGTGGAACTTTCCCAGGCTGCTGCTTTCCAATTTCTGACACGCTATTCTGGTAAGTTTTATAGCAATAGCTAAGCCAGCTCATTTCTGTATCACCTCCCTGTACAAATCATCGCAGTCGCTGACTGTTTCACCCAGCGTAAAGGTCTTTATCTTTTGCGGGTGGATATCACGCACAATTTCGCATTCTTCCGGACGGCAAAAACAGATTTTTCCGTTCTGCATTACCGGGTGCCAAAAACGTTCCTGCATCACGCCTTTCCCGTTTTCGTCCGCATAGGTAATGCCGTGCTCCATTAGGCCTAGGTCCAGGGATGAAACATCATCATAATGCCCTTTTCCCAGGCCAAAAATGCAGGGTTCAATATACCCCTGGCATTCGCGTGTTCCCAAAAAGATATCTCTTCTGCCGCCGCGTTCCAACATACGCTTTGCAATAGCGTAATGTTTGTTTTCATTGCGGTCTTTTTCCAGGTCTGGGCGATGTTCGTTCCATTCAAAATGTGCCCGCACCTGGTAGCAAACATCGGAAAGGTACGTATAGATGGAAAGATCGTTTTTTCCATTGTTATACATAATGGGACGGATGCCTTTGGATTGTCTTTCAATCGGGTTCATCACGCGCAGTTCATCAATTACCCAGGTGAACGTTGGTTTCCAATAGCAGCTTTCATAAATGCCCTTCAATGCCTGGTAGGTGGGCACCGGGTAGCTGAATTTTTCGCCGCCTACGCGGGTAATTGGGTCGCTGAACAGTGCATAACGCCCATATACCTGCATGGATATTGAATTTTCGTATTGCAAAGTCTAACCCTCCTTGTTAAGCAAATTGTATCGGCATAAATCCGGGGCTTGTCTGAATTCCCTTTTCGTCATCGTAATATTCCTTGTTAAGAATTGTCACTGCCCCTTCTTTTACTGTGTACAGTGCACCTTGATCTGCCAGGCGTATTTTTTCATTTGTTGTAATACCAACGGTAAAGCGTTGTGCGTCCCGCAGCATTTTGGGGGTAAGCGGTTTACTGGACGAAAGTCTTGTTGCCATATCTGCGCCATCTTCCCCATAGGGAACCACCACCGGCGTTGTAATGTCCTCCAAAGCATGGAAATTCCTTTCTGCCGTGGCAAACGCCTGCCGGAGCAAGTAATTGGGGAACTTTTGTTTTCCTGTTGTCTCTTTCCAGGCTAGCACACTTTCCTGATTATCTGACAAAAGGTCAAACAAATTCACTGTTTTTGGGGGAATGTACCCCTTTAATTCAACCGGATCGCCCATCCGTTCCTGTTGTTGGGACTCTGCATAATAAAGCTGGTAGTACCTCAAAATACTTTCCGGCTCTAACAGGTCCGCATCCCTTTGTAATTGCTGCAGCAGGTGCCGTGTGGCTTCCCTGCCGTTGCGCAGTTCCGGAAGTCGATCCAGATTTTCCAGATTGTAGGTTTTAACAAGATACACCGTGCGGCATTTCCTTTCCGCATTGCGGTTGCATCGGCCGGAAGCCTGGGCCACACTGGGCAGCGCAGCCATACTTCGAATGACGCAATCAAAGCTTACATCCACGCCTGCTTCTATCAGTTGGCTGCTTACACAGATCAAACGTTCCTGACCGTGTAAGGTGTTTAATTTTTGCTTAACTTCTGCGATAACATCTGCACGGTGCTTTGCACACAGGTGCGTGGTCAGGCAGTAAAGTTGTGTATGTTCCGGCTGGCATTGTTTCAAAGCCTCAAACACCTTTTCGACCGCCGAACGGGTATTCAAGATGACCAAAATGCTGCCATTCTCGTCTTGCTTGCTCCGTACAAATTCTGCGAGTTCTCCTGCCTGAAATCCATTTCCTGTTTCGGGCACTTCAATCTTTGTCCTTCGGAACTGCGCAAAGCGCAGCTGGTAATCCGGGACCAGGTCCACCGGCGATGCAAACCGCAAAGGGTTTGCTACTTCGCTTAGCGCTGGCTGTGTTGCCGTACACAAAACAACAACGCACCCCAAATAGTACGCCAAGAAATTTGCCGCCTGGTTGAACAAGTATGTATGGCAAATGGGCAGGGACTGTATTTCGTCAAACACCAAGATAGAATTTGCCAGTGCTGCCATGCGGCGCACATTCTGCCGCCTGCTGCAAAACAGGGTTTGCAGCATCTGTACCATAGTTGTACATATCACCGGCGCTTCCTGCCAGCGTTCCAGCTGGCGGAGAACTTCGGGGTTCTCTGTATCCAGCACCGCATCCGTATGGTGCTCCAATAGATATTCACTGCCGCCTAATGCCTTTTTGAACTCCTGTACATTCTGTCCGATAATCGACCGGAACGGTGCAACATAGAAAATATGCCGGGCCGAAAGTTTTTTGGCCGCATGCACACAATATCGCAGCCCGGAAAATGTTTTTCCTCCGCCTGTTGGCACATACAAGCGGTAAATACCCCGCTTTGCACATTCGCCTGCTGTCTTGCACTGCTCCGAAATTTCTGCACGCAAGGTATCTATTTTATGTCGGGGCTGCAAATTGTTCAGGAATGTTTCAACATTGCTTTCTATCAGATCCCATGGCGGAAGCTGCTCTGGGGGAAGGCATCCTTCTTGATTATAATAGTTGCCTGAATCCAACCAGTCTGCATCGATCAGGGCTGCAAACAAAAATCTGTGTGCCAACCCCAACATGACCTGATAGATACAAAGCCGCGGCTTCTTTCCTTCCTGCGTTCGGATTTTCCGCACAAGACATTCTACCTCCTGCGCAGCTTTGGCAAACATTTGCCGTATCTCTGTTTCACTTATGCAATCCGCAAAAAAGGCCCGGCAGCTTTCTTCATATAGCTCTTGAGCCTGCTCTGAATACATATGTTTTATCCAGGGTTCTACTCCACCCAGGTCGAAAAGATCCATACGTTCAGAGTGATGGGATCCGATTGCCAATGCTGCCATTTGCGCAGTCAAGCGAGAAGGTGGTGAAGCTGTTTCTCCGCCATAATTTTCCCATAGCCACCGCATTCCGGCGCTGGAATGATTGATTCTTTCGTTTGTCTGACCTCTTAGATGTTTTTGCACGTTGCTATGAGATTTCCCAGCGTCATGGAGCCAGCCCGTAAGACGGCCCAAGTTTTCAAGTCCCAGCGGCTGGCACGCCCGTGCGCAGTACTCGGCCACGTTTTCACTGTGTTGTTTTAGGGATTGTATTTTCCAGACGCCATTGATTTGTTTGGTATGACCGAGTAGCATGGTAATCATCTCCTTATATTTTTATTTTGGATTATATAAAAGTTTCATTTGTAATCAATATAACATCATAAATAGGACTCTGTCAATCCTCTTTACTAAAAAATTTGCTTTTCATGATAAAATCATGTACACTACTTTATGTCAGAAAGCGACCTTAAGGCTTTCTGTGGATAGAAATGGATTTTATAATAGTTCCACATTTCTTCTTATTCCTAGCCGTCACAGCCCGACTGTGGCGGCTTCTTTGTTTCTTTTATTATAGCAGATCACTCATCGCATGATTCGAACTTTCACTCCAGTTCTGCAATCTTTGTCATACTATCCAAATTTATCCATGTAGAATTGTTAGCTATTCCCATTAGCAGATATTTTTGATAAAATAAGATATTATAGGGTTTATGAATTCACTTTCTTATATTACTTCTTCATCTTACCGAAAAATCATTTACGCAAGGAGTGAAAAGCCATGAAAAGGAAGTTATTCTCATTTTCAGCCAGTGTTATCACCGCAATAATGCTTACCGCTTGTGCTGCAGCGCCAGAAAATAAACCTGCTTCCTCCGCTGCTCTTTCCCCGACCAGTGAAGCTGTTGCCACAGCTATACCATCCACTAGCAATGCCAACTGGAAGTTACCGCCGCAATATGATTTTGACGAGATGATTCCTCTCTTCTCCCGCGAAACCCACACTGCCGGTTACGCCGCTGCCCGAAATCTGTACGCTGTGCGCAAGGGCGAACGCTGGAGCCTGTTTAATGCTGCCAACTGTAATGCTTTTCTGGAAGATTTGTCAGAAAGCATCCCGTACCTGTATGGTGAGCAGGAGCTCTCCATTGGGGTAGATGATACATACGATTACCAGAAGCTGAATGCCCTGGAAGAACAGATTAACCAGGAGCTGGTTGCCCAACAAATGCCTTTTATAACCATGCTGGGCGGGCACGGCGGGTATGGCATCCAGTGGATTTTAGGTGACAGCCAGATTTACCGTTCTGCTATTGGTGTCTATACATTTAGTGGCACGCCCATCGAACAGGTGTATGCTCCTGATTTGGTTGGCATCCAGCAAGGCATTTGGGATGATGAATATGCCGGTTATCTTGTTGACAATTCTGCACCTTTTGCCGTTGCGGATAAAAACGGTACAATTTTAACCGATTTCGACTACCAGGATGCCTGTATGGCCGGTGAATCTTTAATCGCGGTAAAGGATGCAGCCGGTAACTGGGGATATTGCGACCAAAGCGGTGCTTTAGTAATCCCCTGCATTTATCAGCCGCAGATGAGTTTGTCCATCATGAACGAAATTGTTGAATATCCTTACGCAGACTTATCTGGCATGGTAGTTGTGAAAAATCAATCCGGACAAAAGCTAGTTCTGGATGTTTACGGCAATGAGATAATTCCCGCTGGGCAATATGAAGATTTAGCCCCCGCGCGCGATGGCTGCGTATGGGCAAAACAGAATGGCCTTTGGGGCTTACTGCAAGTACAGGATTACACCGAAAACAATGCCGACATTATTCTGCCGGATGGATGCGTTGCACCAGATGTAACGCTTAGCCGAATTGATAGCCTTTGTACCTACACCACTGCTGATCATGGGCTGGTTATGCGTAAAGGTCCCGGTACAAATTATGAAAAAATGGATAATATCCCCTACGGTATCATCATATGGGAATGCGGCTATAGCAGCAATGTGCCTGACTGGGTTGTTGTATATTACAATGGGATTTATGGTTGGGTCAGTGATGAATACTTGGCTACCACTATTTATTCCACCAGTAAATAATAAATAAAAAAGCAGGTGTTCATGTAGAAACGATATCGTCTTCCACGTGAATACCTGCTTTTTATAGCTTCTTTTATTATATCTGTTCTGTGCCGCTATTTGTCTCTGTATGAAATAAATAGCCGCTATATGCATTTGAATGAAGTGTTCTGTTTGTTTGCTTTTTTACCTAAAAGAATCGCGTAGGAGGCTCTCTTAACGAAAGCGCCGACCTCTCACACCACCGTGCGTACCGACCGGCACACGGCGGTTCAACCGCATAAGTGCAAGGACTCGTAGTAGCGCCTGAGGATACTAAAATATCCTGCTTCTGCGAGTCTTTCGTTTGCAATGGAACCTTTTAATACAGGACTACCGGCGATACGCCAATAACCCAGTCTGGAATTGCCCCACTGGTACTATTCCAAAATTCTTTGTTTGAGTTTCATTACGCATCGATATAATCTTTATCGAACCACTCGCCTAGCGAGTGGTTTTAGATATACAAAAAAGCACCTTAGCTAAGCTAAGGTGCTTTTCCTGGTGACCCGTGCGGGAATCGAACCCACGTTAACGGCGTGAGA
>ULRH01044400.1_pt1 | contig 15600 bp, 12 predicted proteins | sample 1955271 | NCBI WGS metagenome assembly ULRH01 (sample SAMEA4835677, study PRJEB28245) | human gut metagenome | biome: gut microbiome; material: fecal sample | place: Denmark | collected 2008 | reverse complement strand
AAGCCGCTTAGCCGATATGGTGAATTTTTAACGGACTATTATTTATAAACTGAGGTTCAAAACTTGAATTACGGTCACGAGGGGTAGAAACCGTGACCTCACCCAATGGAGTCTGCACCTGTTTCTGCATCTTACCATTACGGCGATTACCCAATTGACGTTCTGCATCGGTAAGATGGGCGTCCATCTCACCTTCCAAGGCTGCATTCAGAATACTTTCCAATAAAGGAGCAAATGCACCATCTTTACCCAACAAGGGCTTACCTGCTTTTAGTTGTTCGATTGCCTTGTTCTTGATACTCTCAAAATCAAATTCTTCTTTCATACAAAAAAACTGTGTTAGCAAAGTTAATATTTTATTTATTTTCTTTGCTGACACAGTTTAATTTACATTCTCTGATTTTGGATGGTGATTAAGAGCTTCAAGATAAGAAGTTCCAATTTTCATCAAAAAAAATCGCGACTTTCACCTGTCAATTAGGTTATATGAATTAGGGGGATAGGCTAATTTATCCCCCTAATTTTATTCTTTTTCGGCACTTTCTTCATTATTTCGTCTATCCTGAATAGCTTTATATCCGATAGGTGATTGAGATTTGGAGATTTTCTTCTGCTTGGCGGCTAATTGTGACAAAGCCAGATAAATATCATCAAATTCTTTCCGGGTATCTTCCGACAAATCGCTGATGGCAGCCATTGTTTCTTCGCTGATTTCCTCTAAAGACTTCATTCGTGCTTTCAAGTCTTCCAATTCTTTGCTATTGCTTACCTGTGGCAAACCTTGTCTGATGGCTACGAATGCCCTCATAATGGAGATATTCACATTGATAGCTATATCGCTATTCAATACACCTGAAAGCATGGCTAATCCTTGTTCAGTAAAGGCATAAGGCAAGTACTTGGTGTGTTCACCCCTTCCTGCTTTTATGATTCCAATTTGGAATCTTAAAGCCTCCCATTCTTCGGCTGTCAGTTGAAACATAAAATCAGGTGGAAACCTTTTGATGTTTCGTTTTACGGCCTTGTTTAAGTTACCTGTTGTCACTTGGTAAAGTGCGGCCAAATCTCTATCCAACATTACTTTTGTGCCTCGCACTTCATAGATTTTGCTTTGAATGACTGCTAATTCCATACATTGTACTGTTTAAGATTCCATTTTGGAATATCATGTTCTCAACTTACTTTAGCTAATAATGCAGCAAGAGTTTCAGGGCTGAGGCTTTGAAGCTGCTTTAGCAATGTAGCCTCATCTACATTCGACTTGGTGTCCTCAAAAATATTCTCCAATGCCTTGTCATTTTCGGCTGTATCAAAGTTGCCCATATATCCTTCTGTGATTTTCAGGCTGCTATGCGCCAATAGTTCCTTTACCTTACTGTTATCCACACCTTTTTGTTTGGCTACTTTTGCGAAGCTATGGCGGCTGACATGAAAGGAGATTTTCTTATCAATACCTGCCAATGCTGCAATCTTTTTCAGTTCCTTGTTGATTAAAGCAGTCTTGGCAGATATTTGACTGAATAGCACTTTCTTTAATTCAGCAGGCATGACATCTTTTTCTTCTTGTGTGGTAGCCTTTGCCCACATGGCATTGCTATCAAGCATGGGAAATATATAATCAGATGGTTTAGCATCTTCTTTGTAATAGTACATTAAGATGTTACGAGCTTGGGAAACTAATTTCAAATCCCTTATCTTATGATTTTTGCCCATCTCGTAACAAATTCTACTATCAGAAGTAATGTTTCCCCAACGTAGCTGTATCAAGTCACCCACCCTGATTCCTGCGCAATAGAATGAGAATAGAAAATAGTTTCTGCAATTCCATATTAAGCTGCCTTCGGACAGTTCAAGTGATTCTATCTTTTTAATTTCCTCAATATCCAGTTTATCTTTTATTGTTTTCACTCCTTTGTATTTGAACGTCAGGAATGGATTTTTGTCGGGCTTCATTAATCCCTCTACCTCAATGGCTCTTTTTACCAATGTACGGAATATGTTTAAGACTACTTGAATGGTGTTGGGATGAAGCATCTTTTCAGGTTCTCTCTCGTTGTGTAAGGTGTGGAGATAGTCTTCAAACTTGGCAAGGTAGGCAGGTGTGATTTCCGCAAAAGTCAAATCTCTAAAATGCCCATTCTTGTCTGTCTGATAGGCCTCCAACTTATTACAAAAGCCATTATACTTCTTCCAGTTTCTGATGCCTCCTGCGTTGTATATTTCTTCTGTTCTTTGCCTTGCATACGCCAAGAAAGATGCCGATTTTTCAGAAGCAGTAATTTCATGCTTTATCTTATCGGCAGTTGCCAATCCTTCTTCTTTCAGCTCACGATATTTGCTTTTGGCATTTTCAAGCTCCTTTTCCAGCGCATCATTCCATTTCGCATAGTTAGGTTCTGAACTGCGTACCTTTTGCGCATTTGGATTCCAATCCGATTTTCTATTCAGTTCGATAGAGGTTTTCAACCTTTTATGCTTTCTGTTTTGTGTTATACGCAACATGATAACATACTTGCCAGCCCTATTAGCTGTGCCATTAAGCTCAAATTTGAATGTAGTTGCCATATAAGTTTCTTTTCTAATATCCTGAAACAAAGGTAGTAATTCTACTGAAACTACTGAAACATTTACTGAAACATTTGGCACTTTTCACTATTGGATATTGCTTTTATCTATACTTGAAAAAATCTTCTTTTGCTTGATAATAAGGTATTTGTGGGGAATTAGAGGTAATTGAATATAGATTTAATAGTTCGGGTCTGGGTACTTCAAATCCCTGATAATAGGTTTATTATCAGGGATTTTTCTTTTTTATCGGCATACTAAAAGTGTACTTCCTAACGAAAAGAAGAAGAAAGGGACTTGCACCGGTTAAAGAATTTCATGCTGAGATACCAAAGGAAAACCCCGCAAAAACGACGTTTTTACGGGGTTTTACCTTAAATGACTGTGATTTGCGTTGGACTACCAGGATTCGAACCTAGACAAACAGAACCAAAACCTGTTGTGCTGCCATTACACCATAGTCCAAACTTTTAGTGCTTCCCTAAAGAAGCGGTGCAAAGATAAGTGTTTTTTGTAATATCCTCCAAATATTTTTGCACTTTTTTTTGTTCATACTCAATATTCCTTATCTTTGCTACCCAAAAGCAAAGATATTTATGAAAAAATTAGCATTAGGACTCCTTTTAGGAGCAGGTTGCGCGTCCCTTTCGGCGGTGACACCGCTTTGGATGCGCGATGCCGTTATTTCCCCAGACGGAAACGAAATCGCTTTTTGTTATAAGGGTGATATTTATAAGGTACATGTTTCGGGAGGCGAAGCCGTGCGCCTGACCACGCAACACTCGTATGAATCGACTCCGGTATGGTCGCCCGATGGAAAGCAAATCGCTTTCGCCAGCGACCGGTTCGGCAATATGGACGTATTCATCATGTCTTCCGAAGGTGGAGAAGCCCGAAGACTGACCTTCAACTCAGCATCGGAAATTCCTTCCGCCTTTACTCCCGATGGAAAACAAGTGTTGTTCTCGGCATCGATTCAAGACCCTGCGGGCAGTGCCCTCTTCCCTACAAATGCCATGACGGAACTTTATCAAGTGCCCGCCGAAGGAGGCCGGACCATCCAACTCATCGGCACTCCGGCAGAAATGGTCTGCTATGCACCTTCGGGCAAATTTTTCCTTTATCAGGACCGGAAAGGTTTTGAGGATGAATGGCGCAAGCATCATACCTCATCCATCACCCGTGACATTTGGATGTATGACACCACCAACGGGAAACATACCAACCTGACCAACCGCGCCGGAGAAGACCGTAATCCGGTGTTAAGCCCCGACGGGAAACAAGTCTATTTCCTGAGCGAGCGCGACGGAGGCTCGTTCAATGTCTACCGTTTCCCACTCAGCCAGCCTCAGGAAGTGCAAGCGGTTACATCGTTCAAAGGCAATCCGGTGCGTTTCCTTTCAGTAAGTCGGAACGGTACGCTCTGCTATACTTACGACGGAGAACTTTATACCCAATCCCTGCAAGCGGGACAAGCGAAGAAAGTACCCGTATCGCTGACTTTGGATGAGGAAGAAATGCCTGTAGACTATACGTTTACACGAGGCGCATCGGAAGCTACGGTATCGCCCGACGGCAAACAGGTGGCATTTGTGGTACGGGGTGAAGTGTTCGTGACATCCGTTGAATACGGCACCACCAAACAAATCACCCATACGCCCGAAGCGGAAGAAGGCGTTTCGTTCGGTGCGGACAACCGCACCCTGGTCTATGCCAGCGAACGGGATGGAATCAGCGGACTCTACACCGCAAAAATCGTACGCAAGGAAGAAAAGAATTTCCCGAACGCCACTCTGATAGAAGAAGAAGCCTTGCTTCCCTCGAAAACCGTAGAGCGGAGCTATCCGAAGTTCTCGCCCGACGGGAAAGAAATCGCCTTCATCGAAGGGCGTACCCGCCTCATGGTGCTGAACCTGAAGAGCAAGAAGATGCGTCAGGTGACCGACGGGTCTACGTGGTACTCGCTTTCGGGAGGCTTTGACTATCAGTGGTCGCCCGACGGGAAATGGTTTGCACTGGAATTCATCGCCCACAAGCACGAGCCTTATTCGGACATCGGACTGGTTTGCGCCGACGGGAAAAGCCCGATTATCAACCTGACCAACAGCGGTTATACGAGCGGCATGCCCCGCTGGACCATGGATGGAAACGCCCTGCTCTTCACCACCGAACGATATGGTATGCGCAATCATGCCTCGTGGGGCTCGCTGGACGATGTGATGATGGTCTTCCTGAACCAGGACGCATACGACAAGTTCCGCCTGAGCAAAGAGGATTACGAATTGCAAAAGGAGCTGGAGAAAGAGCAGGAAAAAGCGGGTGAAACCGCTTCGAAAGACAAGAAAAAGGATAAAAAAGCGGATGCAAAAACAGATAGCGTGAAATTAATCACGGTTGAACCGGACGGCATAGAAGACCGCATCGTGCGCCTCACGCCCAACTCATCGCGCTTGTCCTCAGCCGCTATCTCGAAAGACGGAGAAACCCTGTACTATTTATCTGCGTTCGAAGGCGGATTCGACATGTGGAAAATGGACTTGCGCAAGCATGAGACCAAGCTTCTGCACAAAATGGACGCGCGCTGGGCAAACATGGAAACCGACCGCGAAGGGAATTTCTTTGTACTGGGAGGCGGAACCATGCAGAAGATGGACGGGAAATCGGAAAAGCTGGAACCGATTACCTACCGTGCCGAAGTGAAAATGAACCCCTACGAAGAACGCGAATACATCTTCGACAACATCTACCGCGAGGAAAAGGCACGCTTCTACAACGTGAATATGCACGGCGTGGACTGGGATGCCTTGACGGAGACCTACCGCAAGTTCCTACCTCATATCAATAACAATTATGATTTCGCCGAAATGCTGAGCGAATGGCTGGGCGAACTGAACGTATCTCATACCGGCGGACGCTTCTATCCCGAACTGGACACCGAAAGCACTGCCCAACTGGGGCTATTGTATGACTGGGACTATACGGGCAACGGATTGCGCATCGCCGAAATCATCGAGAAAGGGCCTTTCGACCGCAAGAGTACCCGTGCCAAAGCCGGTGTGATTATCGAGAAAATCAACGGCCAGACCCTCGAAGCCGAGAAAGACTATACTCCTTTATTAAATGGGCAGGCAGGCAAGAAGACTTTGGTATCGCTTTACGACCCTGAAACAAACCAACGCTGGGAAGAAGTGGTGAAACCCATAAGCAACGGAGCAATGAATGGCTTGCTCTATACGCGCTGGGTAAAGCAGCGGGCGGAAGACGTAAAACGCTGGTCGAACGGACGTTTGGGCTATGTGCACATCGAATCGATGGATGATTCCAGTTTCCGTTCGGTTTACTCGGACATCTTGGGCAAGTACAACCAATGCGAAGGCATCGTGATAGACACCCGCTTCAATGGAGGCGGACGCTTGCACGAGGACATCGAAGTATTGTTCAGCGGAAAGAAATACTTCACCCAAGTCATCCGCGGGCGCGAGACCTGCGATATGCCTAGCCGGCGCTGGAACAAGCCTTCCATCATGGTGCAATGTGAAGCAAACTACTCGAACGCACACGGCACCCCGTGGGTATACAAGCATCGCGGACTGGGCAAGCTGGTAGGTGCGCCCGTTCCCGGAACCATGACCAGCGTAAACTGGGTAACGACACAAGACCCGACCCTCGTATTCGGCATTCCGGTGGTAGGCTATCGCCTCCCCGACGGAAGCTATCTGGAAAACACCCAGCTTGACCCCGACATCTATGTGCTGAACGCTCCCGAAACGATTGTGAAAGGAGAAGACACACAATTGAAAGCAGCCGTAGATGAATTGCTGAAAGAAATCGGAGAATAAAAAGAATGAACACAGAGACACGGAGACACAGAGAACATCATTTTTCATTCCCTATTTCGCTCCGTGTCTCCGCGTTCCATTACATTATAAATTTAATCCCAGCATGCATCTTTCCCGCTCAACCAATCCTTCAATGAAGTTCGTACAAGAGAATCGGGCAATAAACTCGTGTCCTGATTCCGTTCATCGGGCCGTACAAAATACGAATGGCTGATGTAAGCTTGGGTTTGGGTATAAGGAAGTTCTACGCAAAGCACATCACCGAAACAGGTCGGCTTTTGGGAGGTAGGAGTCCCGATAATCGGGAAAAGCGCATTGTCTTTGATGAGCGTCAACAGATAATTGGCACTGCTGAAGGTATTCTGCCCTTGAATAAACGCCACTTCTCCATGAAAACGATTGGAAGGCTTCGGCATATCATCGGTAAAATCATTCATTACTTGATGTTGTTCCGCCAACTCCCCTTTCATTGATTCATACTTGTCACGGATAAAAAGCGTAGGATAACACGTTTGCAAGAAATCAGACACACGGATGTAGGAATGAAACGGACAAATATCCCGAAGGGAGACACCCAGAAATTCAAGCAACACATCGCCCAATACACTATTCCCTCCTCCATTATAACGCATGTCTATCACCAGCCGATTCACGTTATGCACCGCCATTGTACGTGCCATTTCATCCAGGAAATCCGCAAACAACGGAAGACTATCCTCCACGGCTTTATCTGGAGAGACCTGCATCAAACGGCATCCTTGCCAATAAGTAAACCGGTCTATCATCGCATTGAACTGAAAATAACACGTATCGCCGATTATCTGATAATGAAAAGGCTCGTTTCTCCTTGCCGTAACCGGATGCGGAACCTGCTTCACCTGATACAAGCCTGATACACCTTCATTTAAGGACGAAGGCAAACACACTTCACTTCCATCCGCAAACATAAAGCGGACACCCCTGTCCGTATCTATCCCCAAAGCGTTCAGAAACGCTTTATTGTTCATTAAAAAGCTTCCCGTAATACAAGCCTTTATCTGATTCTCCGAAGGAACATAAACCTTTAATTTTTGTATCAATGAACCAATCGGACACGCATTAATAGCTATAAGTTCCTTCCCTGTACAATCCGGAACCGAATCCGGAAGACTTCGGAAATAAAAGCTCCCCTCATAATAACGTAACGTGAAGGGATAAAGCGATGTATCGTCAAGCATCACAAATGTATGCGCATCTTGAAGCAAAGCCAGCCAACGGTTCAGTTCTACCTGAAACGCCGGACGCTTCATCCGCTCGTCCAACTTATCGCATAAAGATTCGGCATACTTCTCGAAACGTGCAAAAGCCGCCTCATCTACCAACGGAAGCGGATGAAACGCCTTGATGAAAGCCAACAGATTCATCACTTCATGCTGATACGGATTGCCGGCTTTCTCCTTATATAATATAGGTATAGGAAAAGTGTTATCCATTTTCAATCAAATAAAATGCCATACCCACGATGCCTGCCACAACTCCTATTGCACATCCGCACCAGAAATAGAATGCTAATTTCTTCTTATCCATATTGCTTTTCCGACTCATCTGTTTGATCAGGCCCGCCATACTTCCGCCAAACACGCCCAAACCAATACCGATAACAAGTCCGGCTGAAGAGTCTAACACCATTTTCAATATAAAACCAAGAACTACCCCGACACCTGTTCCGATGCCGATATAGCGGTCTGTAATGCTTTCTTTCATTTTGTTGCTTTTTGTTTACTTTATATTTCTCTTTTTTCGAATCATAACCGCAAAGATAACGATTTATTTCAAATTACCTATTCCTAATCCTGATTATTCATTTAAACAATAGCATCTTATCTCCTGCTTGCGAGTATCCAATACGACTTGTGAGAAACGCTTGAAAAACGAAATGCCTATTGTTCTTCGAGATGCCAATGTTGCCAACGTCACATTTTTAAATAGCTTTTGATTTACTTTCCCTTGCGCCACTTCATAAACCGTTATCACACTTCCTGCATCCATAAAGCCATAACAAGTATCTTTTTTCAAAAAGCAAGCGTCAGACATTTGTTCTATATCCTGCTTTGGCAATAAGAAATCACTCCGGTCATACCCCGTATCTATCAAGACATGAGAGCATTTGACGCCATTCAGTTCCATTTCCTCCACATAATACAAGCCTCGTTCCTTCTTATAGCGCAAGACCATATCCGGAGTTCCGGAAACAAACGGATGAACATTAGAGATTGTACCTTCTTCAAAATCAAGCAACCAATTACAACGGTCTATCATGTCTGTACCTATAACCCCATGGATATGTTGCCATTGAAAACGCCGCGGCAATAAGATGACTGTCCACAAATTCCCTTCGATATTCCCCAAACACGTATAAAACGAAAAATATTTCTTCACTGAAAAATCATTGCCGGCTATATCTTTCGCGTCCGCCTGCATAAAAGGATAAAAAGACTCCGGCACGGTATCAGCATAAAGCAAGGTAATATTCGCTCCCGTATCAAAAAGAAAATTCATCCCGTTCCCTGAGAATGTCACATAACCGTCCTTGTCAAACGCAGAGACAAAAGAATTTATCTTCGGCTTTATCCTGATAAGGAACAACCCTATCGCTACGATGGATATGATTATAAAAGAAATTCTTTTCATCTGAACGGGCTACTTTAATTCATTGATAAAGGATCCAATTCTTTATCCGATCCTCCTCTTCCATTACCGAATCCGGATCACACATACTACAAATAAGACATAAAGTAGTCAACCTTTTTCTACAAAGATACAGTTTCAGCTTTTTCTATTGCATTGAAACTAAAGTTTTAGTGCACTGAAACTTTAGTTTCATCGCACTAAAACTACTTGCGAAACTATTTGGTTTGCTTTATGTATTTCCTACCACGGCACAACCTACGGACTTAGAAGCTGTTTTGAATTTCTTCAAAAAGTTTTTCTTGGCTTGATGTATCCGTTTTCGTGTGTGCTTTGGGCGATTTTTTGGTCCTTTTCGCTCCTGTTCTTCGTCAGATAGCCCGCTATCTTCCTCATCACAGAAGCGAAAATGCCTCAAAAACTCATCCCAAATCATCGCACGATAAATTCAAAACAGCTTCTTAGAAACAGACTTGAAACAGTTTCTGAATCTTTCTTCAATAAGATGCACTTGCCCGAATTCCCTCCTGCTCCAGCAAGGAAACAATGCGGTCAAGCTCTTCATGAGTGGCTTTTTGCAGAAAACTATCGGGTGTCTCGCGATCTATTGTGTAAATCATCACCTGACAGGGAGCTATCGCCTTTACCGCTTCCAGCCACGGAAGCACAAAGGCATCCGAAGTATTGTCCACATCCTCACCTTCATCAGTCTTCCCTTTCAGGAACATCGTCTGGATAATCAGCTTGCCACGGAAAGCCTTCATACCCTCAATGATGCTGTTTACGTCATACGAACCGACGGGACGGTCTACCTTATCAATATAAGCAGCATCCACCGTATCCAGTTTCAAAATGTTATTATCCACCCGATTAAGTGCTTCGAACACTTCGGGACGGTGTATCTGGGTGGAATTGCTCAACACACTTATCTTGGCATTGGGAAAATAACGGTCGCGCAAAGCAAGGGTGTCTTCGATAATCTCTTTGAAATGCGGATGAAGCGTAGGCTCTCCGTTTCCCGCAAAGGTCAGCACATCGGGAGCCGGACCGTTCGTCTGCATGTCCTGTAAGCGTTGTTCCAATGCCTGGCGCACTTCTTCACGGGTAGGAAGTTTGGCATGAGGACGATGGTCTTTATTGTATCCACACTCGCAATAGATGCAATCGAACGTACAACATTTCCCGTCAGCGGGAAGCAAATTGATTCCTAACGACACTCCCAACCGGCGACTATGCACCGGCCCGAAGATAGGAGAAGGGTATATTACGGTTGACATAAGCTTTCTTTTTGTATTATACAACGCAAACATAATGCTTTTACGACATACTACCAAATTTGTATAAGTTGATAACATAAAATCTATGTAGTTCGTAATAAAAAAATACATTTACCACTTTACCCTGACCTGTACTTGCAAGTCCGCCTTATCGCTTCCTTGTATCTCTTCTGTACCCGAACTGATACGATTCCGATCCTGATAATGCGTCCAGCCCCATTTGGCTTGAATCATCAACCGATTTTTCCACGTATATTTCAAGTTGATTGCCATACGGGTACCTCTGCCATAAAAAGAATTCATGGAGAAAGCATAAAGCAAACCGGGTTCGTAAACGTAAACGCGCGAATTGTAATCTTGTGTATGAAACCATGTTCCGGTCACTGACGCTTGAACGGGAATCTTGGGAATGCTTCCTTTCACCGTTCCGCTCACATAGCCTCCTGTTGATTTTTCCCTTCCGTTATACGAAGCCATCACACCTTCTGCCACACCTTTTAAGGAAAGATATGCATTCGGCGCATACGAACATTGGTAATGCAAGCGCTGCCTTACGTAAGGCAACACAAACTTTGTTTCATCGGGCGAAGTATAGTTCTTAGCTTTGTTCTTATAGGCATACTTTATTAACATCGATAGTGAATTGAATGGTGAATAACTTAACTGGCATAATCCGTCGAATCCCGATGTATGCTCACGGTCCACCTGGTACCTGCGATAGAAGAAATGAAAGAAATCACCGTAACACAAAAGTTTGAACTTTCCTAAGAAGCTGGTTTCCAATCCTAAATAAGCTCCCGTTTCGTTTTGAAGTTTTGAGTTCTCGCCAAACGCGTTTCCATAAAGCGACTGGTAACGCTTATCGTAATAGCGGTGAATAAATAAGAGATTGGTATTCACACTCGGTTGATAACTGATTGCATTGAGGGTAGCTATCTTTCCCGCTTTATCCATAGCCGTCTCGCCGGAAAGCGTAAACCGATGAAGAAAAAATTTGTAATTCACTCCTATGTTATAAAAATAGTTTCCGCGAGGATAATAAAGATTATACGGACGTGCATCGGGATTCAACACCCTGTTGAAACGATTATACACAGCAGTTAAACCAAATTCGGTGAATTTCCCATTATAAGTTAAGTTACATCCTGTCAAATGATTAGATACGGTATGTTTCTTTTCCATATCTTTTTTCAACCGATGATATCCATCGGTTTTCAACGACCTTATAAACCCGTTTTCCACACGTGCGTCTTGTTTCCTGAATGAATAAAAAGCCGATGCTTGCCAGCGTTTTGTCACCTGATACGTAGCTCCTATGCCTTGTAAAAAATCTCCTTCTCCAGTCGAAGTATATTTCGTGAATCCTTGCCCGAAACGGTTCCGGTTGATCATTCCCTTTCCTAATGTAAAGCTTCCGATATTCAATACCAGCCCATACCCGAAGTTCGCCTTAAAATTACCGATTGCCAATACCTTGAATTTCTTCAGATTTGAAAGAAACAGATATCCCGAATAAGCATCATACCCTTTTCGGTTGTACTGGCTAAAGAACGGTTCACCCGCGTCTTTCTCGGCGGTAAACCCGAAATAAACTTGTTTGTTGTATTGGAAACGATAGCGGACATTGTGATAAAACGGGTCGCCATAATAACGTTTGTTCGGACTCTCCGCCAAGGTTTCTGCATCATAATCAGCATACCCTGCTTTGATGTTGAAAGGGATGTCCAAGCGTGTTAATAACTCTTGTTTATTGTATTTCCACAAGTTCCGCCACGAAAACTTATCTTTCTCATTATCAGATGGTCCGATATAGATAAAGTCGGTTAAAAACTTTCGGGTCTGCCAGTCCATTCCTTCTACTCCTAACAGTTCATTCTTGGTCAGCATCGGTCCGTATTTATAGATATAATACAGGATATTCTCTATCATCTTGTCCGACAGGAACGGAAGTTGTTCCAATTCTTCTTTGGTAATGGTGTTGATATTGAAAGGATGTTCGGCTATCTCGCTCAGTTCTTCGTATTTCTCTCTCCAGTCTTCCAATTCTTCGGAAGCCGAAATGTCTTCGTTCCACTCCAGCCAATCAGACTGAGCGAACAAGGGTGTTAATACATAATAAATTAATAACCAACAACAAAGGATACGTTTCAACATACTATTCACAAGTTATCAACAAAGGTCGATACGTTAATTTTTCGTATAAGCTTCGCTTTGTTTTTATCACGATTCATTATTATTCCTATTTTTGCGGATATGAAAAATAGTTTATACATAGTATTTGTTTTGCTCTTCACTTTCGGCCTGAAAGCCAAAGCGCAAACTTCTTCTTCTCACACTACGATATACAAAGTACCCGTCATTGTGTATAAAGGAGATACTATACCTTGTATAACGCTAAGAACCGTGTATGTATATCCCGAACTGCATTTTAAAAACAAACGCCAACGCAGATATTACAATAAATTGGTGAGAGATGTAAAAAAAACCCTTCCTATAGCCAAGGAAATAAACCGGGCGGTGATAGAAACTTACGAATACTTAATGACCCTGCCTGATGAAAAGGCACGCAATCAGCATATCAAGTTAGTGGAAAAAGGATTGAAAGAGCAATACACCCCCCGCATGAAGAAATTAACATTCTCGCAAGGCAAGTTATTAATAAAGTTGGTGGATAGAGAATGCAACCAGTCTTCTTATCAATTGGTAAAAGCGTTTATGGGACCCTTTAAAGCAGGATTCTATCAGGCATTTGCCGCACTGTTCGGTGCCAGCTTAAAGAAAGAATATCAACCAGACGATAAAGATAAATTAACCGAACGGGTGGTTACACTGGTGGAAAACGGGCAACTGTGATTTCATTCATCGTATTCACCACAGAGGACACAGAGGTACACAGTTTTTATTGTTTCCTCTGTGTTACTCTGTGTCCTCTGTGGTAAATAAATCACTTATAGTAACTTACACGCAAATTCCCAAATGATAATCCCTGCCGTTACCGATACGTTCAACGAATGTTTGGTACCGAATTGAGGGATTTCGATACATCCATCGCACAAATTCACCACCTCTTGCTTTACGCCTTTCACCTCATTCCCCAATACGACCGCATACTTCTTGGCTGGTTCCAAAACAAGTTTGTCCAGCATCGTACTTCCTTCGCATTGCTCGATGGAAAATACCGTATACCCCATCGCATGAAGCTCGTTTACAGCATCTTCCGTAGAGTGAAAATATTTCCAGTCTACCGTATATTCAGCTCCTAATGCTGTCTTGTGCATTTCCGAATGGGGAGGAGTAGCGGTAATGCCACATAAGTAAATGCAATCAACCAAGAATGCGTCCGATGTACGAAATACCGCACCGATGTTATGCAAACTCCGTACATCATCCAATACCACTACCAACGGAAGTTTCCGTGCCTCTTTAAACTCTTCCACCGTCAGGCGGTTCATTTCCGTAACCTTCAGCTTTCGCAATTCTGCCATATATTTATATCAATTGTCCGAAATATCAAAATCATTTCAAATTCACCGCAAAGATAACAAAGTATATTCATAACCCTGTTGAAAACGGTGGAAAACCTGTATAAAAACAATGCAAAGAAAATGAAAACTTAAGCTTGCTTTATTCGAAGAAATACATATATCTGCAACCAAACGAACTATCCAAAAATAAAACCAGAAAGTTTCATCACTGGTTTAAACAGATTTTTTAGCACAAAAAACAAAGCGTATAAAAAGAAAGTTTTTAACTTTGCGACCTATCAACTAAAAGTGAATAGCAAACGTAAAAAGTATAAAATCAATGCGTAAGCCTGTTAATTCATACTTAATAGCGGCTTGCCGGATGCTTATAACTTTAAAAGCAAATATTTGATTCGATTTTTACGAACACTATGAACTGGCTATTATAACTATCATAGATTTTTCAAAAAAAGAAAAAAAATAAAATTTAATATGAGAAAAGAGGAATGGTTGGAAAAAGGGTATGCTGATGAAGCAATAGCCGAAGGCATTGATTTGAAAGCGGAAATCAGACGCTTGTGTAAAGAAAAGAATGCTGTTATCTTAGGGCACTTTTATCAAGCGGACGAAATTCAGGAGATAGCCGATTTTATCGGCGATAGCTTGGCGTTGGCACAATGGGCGGCAAAGACCGATGCGGATATCATTGTAATGTGCGGTGTGCATTTTATGGGTGAAACCGCTAAGATTCTTTGTCCCGGAAAAAAAGTGTTGATACCCGACTTAAATGCGGGATGTTCATTGGCGGATAGTTGTCCGGCTGATAAACTTGCAAAGTTCATCGAAGCACATCCTGGATATACGGTGATTTCGTACGTCAATACCAGTGCAGCCGTAAAAGCACTTACCGATGTAGTGGTTACATCTACCAATGCCAAGCAAATCGTGGAAAGTTTCCCGGAAGACCAGAAAATAATCTTTGGTCCCGACAAGAACCTGGGAAATTACATCAATTCTATTACAAGCAGAAAGATGTTGCTTTGGGACGGTGCTTGTCATGTGCATGAAAAATTTTCGGTGGAAAAAATTCTGGAGTTGAAAAAACAATATCCTGATGCAGCTGTATTGGTACATCCCGAATGTAAAGGGGCTGTAGCGAAGTTGGCAGATAAAGTGGCGTCTACCGCCGGATTGCTGAAGTATGCCGCGGCGAGTGAAAAGAAAGATTTTATCGTAGCTACAGAGAGTGGTATTCTTTACGAGATGCGGAAGAAATGTCCGGATAAGCATTTCATTCCGGCACCGCCTGAATACAGCACGTGTGCTCATAACGAATGTAATTTCATGCGCTTGAATACATTGGAGAAATTATACAACACCTTGAAGTATGAATGGCCTGAAGTGGAGGTGGACCCGAATGTTGCAAAGAAGGCAATCGTACCTATCCAGCGTATGCTCGAAATATCTTCCAAGTTAGGATTATGATGTTTTTTTGTTAAAATCCTTTTAATGAGAATTTTAATACATTAAAATATGTTGTAAAATCTATTTTTCTTATTTATATCTATTGCTATATTTAGAGAAACACGTATATTTGCAATGTGTTTTTCATAGTATTAGATTTAAGGTTAACAAAGGTTGGAGTACAGCGGTACTCCTTTTTTTATGTCCGTATGTTACTTTATTGGCAAATTTAGTATTTCTATTTGTTTTCAATTTTCTGTTATGAAAGATGCATACTTCCTTTTCCCCTGTTTAGCTGTTTTGCAAGTGCAGATATATGCGTTT
>ULRH01060834.1_pt1 | contig 15619 bp, 9 predicted proteins | sample 1955271 | NCBI WGS metagenome assembly ULRH01 (sample SAMEA4835677, study PRJEB28245) | human gut metagenome | biome: gut microbiome; material: fecal sample | place: Denmark | collected 2008 | reverse complement strand
GTGCTCAGAATGACTTTCCGTAGGTTTTCCATTTAAAAAATATTTATTAGTTGCTAGTTGCTATTGGTCGATTTCAGATTCGCGTCCCAAAATTACTTTCTAAATAGAAAAAAGGATAAAAAAAATCGTTCATTCCCTTAAAATCCTGCTTCAATGCAACATTTTTTTTATGAAACGAACGATTTATTCAGAATTGAGCTTTCATATAGACTTTCAATTCGGCCTAGGAAAGTTCTAATTAATATAAGATTATAAAGGATATATCATATCTACTTTATTGTCGTTCATTACCAGGGCTCACTCCAAACTCATCTTTATAACATTTGGAGAAATAACCCGGTGTTGAGAAACCGACAGCATAGGCAATTTCAGAGATACTCATCTCCGTTGTCTGCAACAGGTGGTGAGCCTGTTCGAGACGAGCCTTGCGAAAAAGCTCTACAGGAGAGAGGCCAGTGAGGGCCTTCACCTTACGATAGAGTTGGGCACGCGACAGCCCCATCTCCTCACCCAGACGCTCCACTGAAAACTGACTGTCGTCAAGGTGCTCTCTTATGATCGCTCGCAGCCGGATCAGGAATTCCGACTCAGTATGTCCTTCCATCACCGATGTATGGGTATTTGCGCTTGCTGCCATCTTGTCGTGATGCTCTCCCGTGACAACAGGGTCGAGTGCCTCATCGACGAGCTGATGTAATTTCTTCACATTGTCATGAATGAGTTGCAACGATGTTGAGCCTTGATAGCGACCGAGCAGTTTTCTCAACGGTTCTTCCATTTGACGCAGAGGCTTTCGCAACTCGTAACTGATGTTCGTGAAGAAACGCATGCGAGAGTCGATCATCTCCTTCAGCTCGTTGTTGGCCACTTGCAGTTCATCGTTGAGCCTTGATTTCTGTAGGGTGAGCCGATAGAGATAGTAGGCCGTCAAGACGACAAGGGCTATGATGAACAGTGCTCCGATGAGGATGAACCGTTGGATATTCACTTGCTTGAAATATTGATCGCTGAGAGCGTGCAGACGGTCGATGTTCTCGCTCTGACGCATCTGCTCCGCATATTGCAGAAGCATGACGTCGGCATTGTCCCGGGTGATGACAGCGGCCTGCAGAGGTGTATCACGACGGTAGGGCTTGTTGTGAAGTATATTCATGGCCAGTTCGATCACCTCGTTTCCTCTTGTCGGATAGATATAGGAGGCTCGCATCTGCCCTTTCTTCACGGCTTCGATGCCATTGCCCGGTGTCGGCAGCGCGTCAACACCGTAGTATCGAAGATTTTTCCATCCTGCCTTTTCGGCAGCGTCACGTGCTCCCATTGCCAGGCGGTCGTTATGTCCGAAGACCGCAATATTTGCATTGGTCAGTCTGGCCTGCTGCAGTTGTTTCAACAGATCGTCCTGCGGGGTCCCAATTGCTTGCCCTGCTGACAGTCGGGCCACATTGCTCAGCAGTCGATTCATTTCTTTCTTTCCGCTTGGTCCTGTCCAGTCCTTCGCATTTTCCATAGAGATCACCGCTATGCCCGGATGTGCCTTCATCACCTCCATAAATCCCTCATGACGTTGAAGAGCCGCAGACGATCCTTGCAATCCCTCGATCTCCACGACCATACCCTTACCATTGAGGTCACTGGCTATCACCTCACCCATCGTCTTGCCGATTTGCCGGTTGTCACAACCGATAAAAGCTGTATATTTCTGGGTGTTCACCTTTCTATCGAAAAGGATCACGGGAATCCCTTTGTCATAGGCTTCCTCAACAACCGGTCGGATAGAGTTCACCTGGTTGGGGGAAATAATGAGCAGGTCGACACCGGCATTAATAAAATGCTTGATCTGCTCAATCTGCTTCCGGCTGTCATCATCGGCTGAGACTATCTGCAGGTCTACATCCGGATGGGCATATTGAGCTATGCGCATCTCGCGGTTGAGTTTATCACGCCAGATATCTTCGGAACACTGTGATACACCTATGGTGTATTTGGAATCATTATGCCGATTCCCACAGCCTATGAGGACAAAGGATAGAAAAGTTAGAAAAAATAAAAAAATATGTCGCATATGGGTATTTCTAAATATACAGGAAAATGCTCGTATGTTGCAAAGATAATTAAAACTTTGGATTTCTCATCGGCTTTGACCAAAAAACATTTGGTTTTATTTCATTATTTCCTTAATTAAGGATCCGTGCCTTACGCATGCTCTGATGCCGGTTGGACGACCATCCCAACGCTACTCATTATCCTTCAGATGTTAGAGACTACAATTTATTTCTGAGAGATGATAATATAAGGTATAGACCGACATATGGCCTCCTTTTAAGGAAAAAAAGATAAAGATCATTTCCCCCGTGTTAAATAACTATGATAGTGCCTCCTCTCTTTCTTTTTTCTTCGTACTTTTGTCTCTATGAAACGATTGGGCTTTATAAAGAATACCTCCCGGATAATGTTGGTGCTAGTGTTCGTAGCAGCAGCCGCAGCTATCATCGTGGCCAACAGTGTACGGGACACACAGCCGGAAAGGGAGCATACCGCTTTCTATAATGACATCGTTCTGAGGTCTACCCCTGTACTCGACCAGCAGGACAGTCCCTTGTGCTGGATCGACGCCATGCTCGCCACGATAGAGACCGACCGGCTGCAGTTGGGCGACTCCGTGACGCTGTCGCCCGACTATCTGGCGCGTCGCTTCATGGAGGAACAGAGCCTGCCTTGCTTCTTTGCCTGCATGCCAAAAGAGAAAGGTAAGAAAGCTGCAGATGAAGATGCCATAAGCATGCGCGGGACGGCCATGACAGCCCTTCGTCTGGCCACCCGCTATGGCGTGCTGCCTTTTGACAGTTATTTTCCGGAGAAGTCTGTCGACTGGACCTCCCTGGCACGCAAGGCAACGGCGCTCGCCCGTTCATCCTCGTCATTGACCCAGTTTAAAGAAAGTCTTGGCAATGCCCTCGACCGTCAGGCAGGCTATCTTCCCACGGCCGTCCACATGCTCGGCGCCACCTACACACCGCTTGAGTTTGCCCACAGCCTTTTTCTTCCGGGCGATTATGTAGCCCTGTCGAGCTGCACCCATCATCCCTTCCATAGCCGTTTCGCCCTTGAATGCCCCGACAATCACTACAACGACAGTTGCCTCAATGTGCCGCTCGACCGTATGATGTCCCTCATCGACCGCGCCCTTGAGCAGGGACACGCTGTATGTTGGGAGGGATGTATCAATAACGATGGATTCGACTGGAAGCATTGCCAGGCCGATGTGTCTGTGAATGAGCGAGATAGGATGAGCAAAGGACACCGGTTGCAGGACTATCGGCAACGGCTGATTGAACGCCGTAAGGTGACCGATGACCATGCCATGTGCATTGTCGGCCGTGCCCATACGCCGGACGGACGCCGTTGGTATCTGGCCAAGAACTCATGGGGGAAGACCAACGGTCTGAAAGGATATATGTATCTCAGCAGGGAATACCTGGAACTCTATACGGTGGCCGTCGTTCTCCACCGCTAACCCATAGCATCGGACCGCAGGTGTGAAGCAGCATGCCGAGCGGCCGATCCCGTATCATTATCGGCCTGAACAACTGCGTACCGGGATCGGACAATCCGCCGGCGATGCCTGTCGAAGGCACAATGCGAGTATGGAGGCAAAGTGACACACGGGATGGCAGAAGAGGACGGAAACCATCGGGCAAGCCTATAAAATAAATGTTACGGTCTTACGAATACCCGGGACTTATATCTTATCGCCGTAGCATAGGTCACCGGCATCTCCGAATCCGGGCACGATATACTTATGTTCATTCATGCCGGGATCGATGGCCGCACACCATACGGTGGTCTTATCCTCCGGCAGGGTGCGTTTGATGTGATCGATACCTTCGGGCGTGGCAATGACACAGGCCACATGGATGCGTTTCGGAGTGCCCTTGGTCAGAAAAGCCTTGTACCCCAGCTCCATCGATCCGCCGGTGGCGAGCATGGGATCGGCAATAATCAGCGTCTTCTTGTCGATGCTGGGCGTGGCAAGGTATTCCACATGGATCCCCACCTCATGATGCGCCTCATCCTTATATTCGCGATAAGCTGATACAAAGGCATTTCCGGCATGATCGAAGACATTGAGAAAGCCCTGATGAAAAGGCAGTCCCGCCCGGAAGATCGTAGCCAGCACGATCTTATCTGTCGGCACATTCACCTTGGAGATACCGAAAGGCGTGGCTACGTCGCGTGTTTCGTAATGTAAGGTCTTTGAAATCTCAAAAGCCGTCATCTCACCAATCCGCATGATGTTGTTGCGGAAGAGCAGGCGGTTCTTCTGATACTCCTGGTCACGGATCTCCATCATGTATTGTCCGACAATGCTGTTCTGATCCGAAAGATTGATGATTTCCATATTATTAATCCGGTTATAGGGTCAGGCATGACAGAAGCAGACAGGCAAAGCGCATGACCGTCCTTTCATGCACAAAATATTTTTGTTCCACAAAGATACGAAATCACTTTTTTATTGCAAAGTGGAAATTACAAAAATAAAGGCAGAGAAAATGAATTTACGAAGTTTAACGAAAAACAGTCTGCTGGTATATAAAAATAACGGTGTAGTTTTGGCAGGCAATTTTCTTTTTGCTAACTTTGTCGGCGAAATAGAGATAACGAGTATTTCATTCACAACTTAAATACATTTCAATAATGGCAAAGTTTGATAAGTCAGTTTTAGCAAGCTACGGAATCAAGACGGGTACCGCTGAGGTTCTGTACAATCCTTCGTACGAAGTACTGTTTGACGAGGAGACCAAGGAAGGTCTTCAGGGCTATGAGGTAGGTCAGGAGACCGAGCTCGGCGCTGTCAACGTGATGACTGGTATCTTCACTGGTCGTTCGCCTAAGGATAAGTTCATCGTAGACGATGAGACTTCTCACGACACCATCTGGTGGGATTCTGAGGAGTATCACAATGACAACCACCGTGCTTCCAAGGAGGCTTGGAAAGCTGTTAAGAACATCGCTCTCGAGGAGCTGTCAGGCAAGAAGCTCTACGTTGTAGATGGTTTCTGCGGCACTCACAAGGACACCCGTATGAAGGTGCGTTTCATCGTTGAGGTAGCATGGCAGGCTCACTTCGTAACCAACATGTTCATCCGTCCTAAGACAGAGGCTGACTTCGAGCAGGAGCCCGACTTCATCGTTTACAATGCTTCTAAGGCAAAGGTAGAGAACTGGAAGGAGCTGGGTCTGAACTCTGAGACTGCTGTTGTCTTCAACGTAACTTCTAAGGAGCAGGTGATCATCAACACTTGGTACGGCGGTGAGATGAAGAAGGGTATGTTCTCTATGATGAACTACTTCCTCCCCCTGAAGGGTGTTGCTTCTATGCACTGCTCTGCCAACACAGATATGAACGGTGAGAACACCGCTATCTTCTTCGGTCTGTCTGGTACCGGTAAGACTACTCTCTCTACCGATCCTAAGCGTAAGCTGATCGGTGACGACGAGCACGGATGGGACAACGAGGGTGTGTTCAACTATGAGGGCGGTTGCTACGCTAAGGTTATCAACCTCGACAAGGAGGCTGAGCCCGATATCTACGGCGCTATCACCCGTGACGCCCTGCTGGAGAACGTTACCGTTGACAAGGACGGCAAGATCGACTTCGCAGACAAGAGCGTTACCGAGAACACCCGTGTTTCTTATCCTATCTACCACATCAAGAACATCCAGCGTCCTGCAAGCCAGGGTCCCGCTGCAAAGCAGGTGATCTTCCTGAGCGCCGACGCCTTCGGTGTACTGCCTCCTGTATCTATCCTGACTCCTGAGCAGACGAAGTACTACTTCCTGAGCGGCTTCACCGCTAAGCTCGCAGGTACTGAGCGTGGTATCACTGAGCCGACTCCTACCTTCTCTGCTTGCTTCGGCCAGGCATTCCTCGAGCTGCATCCTACAAAGTATGCTGAGGAGCTCGTTCGTCATATGGAGAAGAGCGGTGCTAAGGCATATCTGGTTAACACTGGTTGGAACGGTACCGGCAAGCGTATCTCGATCCGTGATACTCGTGGTATCATCGATGCCATCCTGGATCACTCTATCGACGAGGCTCCTACCAAGCAGATTCCTTACTTCGACTTCACTGTTCCTACAAAGCTCCAGGGTGTTGCTACTGAGATCCTCGATCCTCGCGACACTTACGCTGACGCTGCTCAGTGGGACGAGAAGGCCAAGGATCTGGCTGCCCGCTTCATCAAGAACTTCAAGAAGTATGAGACCAACGAGGCTGGTAAGGCTCTCGTTGCTGCTGGTCCTCAGCTCTAATCTCTCATACCGAGTGACTAATAATAAGGCCCGTTTCCGCAATGCGGAGACGGGCTTTTTTTATGTCTGCCTTCATCGTTCATAGGCCATCCTTAAAATTCTGTTGGTAACATCGATTCGTCATAGGGGCTCCCCCGATAAACTTAGGGGAGTTGTGGGCTCACCCAAGAAATATAGGCTCGATCATATGATTCAATTAAAGTGGATACAATGCAAAAGCCTGCAACCTGTGGGAAAATATCACCTGTACTCCCTAAAAGCGTACTAGACGCCGAATTTTAGTCTTTATGGCCCTTATTAATGAAAGGAATATAGATGACATGTCCCAAGATTAATATTCATTGGTGTAGAATTTCATGGCTTGACTTCTCCTGACCTAATTAAATGATTTTTCTCTTTATAAACTGGAACCGTAGACCACCTTGCAGGAAATCGTTTTAACTGATATAGACCATTAAGCAAGGATCGTACTGTTTTCGCTTACGGCCCGACCGTTCCGAATACACAAAAGCTTAGGATTGTTGTATGCCAAAGCCAGAAACCCTTCGACAACCATTCATTTTAAGAGCCTACTATTCCGGCCTACACTTTCACTCCTACTTGATGTCCGGCCATCCCATAATAGTATATCTTTCTTATGTGACGACAGGTTATTAGTAGGTTCTCGGATACACTTTCTTTGAATAAAAAAAACAGCGGGATGCTCCTTGAAGGAAACATCTCGCTGAGATAATCTTTATGGATCGTTTACTTAATCTATAACTAGTTTCTTTGTAAATGTATCTTCAGGAGTCACAAGTTTTACGATATACATTCCTTTATTACGCATTACGATTGTACCATCACCAGCCCCGACCCGTTTCGAAGAAAGAATACGTCCATCCAGATCAATTACTGATAACATGGCACTATCATACGTGTTCGTATAGCAGATTTTTCCATTAGAGCTTTCCACACTGATCTTACCATCGTGCCCTACAGCAGAGATCAAGCTAGAGCTGCCCTTATTCTCATCAAGATTCCATGCCTCAAGTTTATTTACATGAGTCGTACCATCAGCAAAAACCTCTACGTCATTAGCATTTGCATCCTTTGGAAACAGACGCATGGAGAATGCCCAAGTGTCATTGATAAAGACATCCATAATCGAATGATCTACGAATGCATGAATCTTAAGCACATCTCCAACTTGCATTCTGCGTGGCAACTCACTACGGTAAATTCCATCATAAGTCCCATTATCATTGACTATACGATCAATGTCCGTAAGGTCTACCGTGAATGTATTATCAGTCGGCGAATAGCTCATACGCACTTGCTTCTCACCACTCTTGAAAAGATTAAATCCAAAATCGCCCGATCCGATAACGAACTCACCACAAAGCTCATATTTACGACCTGATACGGGAGAAAGAGACTCTGTTCCGCTCAGATCAAAGTCGGTACGTGCATATTTGACATCAGTACGCATGGCCATCAGCCCTCCATAAGGCTTCTGTATCAATTTTCCGTCAGAATCGAGAGTCACCTCACGTGGGAGACTGTAACAATGAGCCCAGCCCAATTTATAATTCTCCTCAGAAGGCAACTTGTCGGGGACAATACCCATAAGAAGGGTCTTGCCGTCATGCTGGAATATTGTCGGAGAAAGCAGGCCATATCCATCCTTGCTAAAGCCCTCAAGTTCAAGCTTTTCAGGACTATCAACAGAAGAAGATGTTGGAACGAACTTGCCTTCCGAGTTTATATCTCCAGTCCAATAAATCACCTCAACACCCGATTGTGTATTGAGGGGCGTCACTGTAAATAGCCATTTGTCTCCGATTTTTGTCAAATTAGGCATCTCCCCAAAAGTACCATTGCGCGAGGCTGATACTCCACTGAAGAAGGTACGGCCGTCATTGCTCCATGTACCAGTCTGAGGATTATACTCATGTAATGTCGTAGTACCAATACCATTCTTGGAAGAACCTACTATTATATATTTCTTACCATTGGCAGTAAAGAAATAAGGATCACGGAAATCATCACTAAGACCGGCAGGACGGCCATCGATAATCGGATTGGACTCTTTCTTAGTCCAAAAAGTAAGATTATCGTCATCAGGCAAAGCCATATTGATTGTAGCACGGGCATTGTCTACGCCTGTATAGATTATAGCCGGCTTATTGTCCGTAAGCTCACTGTCTGTGAACACTGCTCCAGACCAGCATCCTTTTATGTCATAATCATTCTCAGGAGTGAGGGCTATCCTATCCTCGCTCCATTTATACAGATTGTCTGAATAAATATGCCCCCAGTGCAGACGTGCCATATAGGGACCATTGGCATTCTTTTGAAAAAATAGATGATACTTACCATTGGAATAGGCCATGCCATGGCACTCATTTGTCCATGCAGCAGCGGGCATTCCATGGAAAGCCGGACGCATTATGTCATTGGCAAAACGACTGGCGGGTATGCTCAGGTCTGCAGTATTTTCAGCAGTTGGAGCAGCAGCTTCTTCTGCTGTCAATACCTTATTATATATAGTAATATCGTCAATCAGGCCATTGAACGTATTAAGCAAATACTTATTATCAAAAATTCTATCTGTTGAGCTTTTACCAATGAACAAGGTATTTTCACCTACATTGATAGGTGACAGACAACGGCTGCTAGCCACCTTCTCGCCATTGCGATAAAGAGTAGCGGTACGATTGTCAGCATCGATTACTGCAACAAGGTGATTCCACTCATAGCGCGGCATCTTACCCTCCGCCTGCAACGTTACAGCCCATCCTCCTGTGTAACATTTAAAGCCGTAGTCGCCCTGTGACGTAAGTGTGAAAGCAAAACCCGTATGAGCCGATTCATTAAGATTGCCAGCAATCCATGTCTCTGCATTCTCAGCCTCAGCTGCGTTCATCATAGGGTAAGTCTCTGGTGCGCACCACAATGACACAGACAATACATTGGTACTCATATCTGCCGCATTTATTTCCGCGCTCACATAGTTTGAATACCCGTCGAGGCGCAATGCCTTGCCTACAGCACCGTCAACATTTTCAGGAGCATGCACACCATTAACCGTGCATTTCCTGCCACTAACGCTCTCTGTTATGGCATTACTGCCATCGACCGTCATATCAAAATGTGCGGTTATATCATTTTGTGCACTAACCGTAAGTCCAATCGTCAGTGCCAACATTATAGTTTGTAGTCTATTCTCCATAGCTGTGTATTTTACATCCCACACGAACATTATTTACAAGTGTGTTAGGGCAATCTTTGTATGTGGGCCCTAGCAACTACAAGATCTCATTAACTGCACAATAAAGATCTACTTTACGACCACCCACACCAAAGACTGCCCAACCACGTCCAGCATATTACTGCTTTAAATACTCAAGACAATTTTTTGTAAGAGTCTCTATGTTACCCTGATAAACATTCTCTGTGTCATTCTGATGCCACTCGTAAGCATTCAAACCAATAGCAACAATGCGTCCGAGATAATCACCATCAGGATTAAAGTCAATAATACCTGCGCAGCAATAGTCTAACACATGGCCCCATGTAGCAAGCACGGTAGAATTGGTAGCTTCCTCAAAGCCTTTCACGACATTTGGAGTAGTTGAAATGTCAAGAGCAGCTACATTAAGGTCCCACATACAATTATGATCCTCACGCCATCCCGGACCTTCCATTCCGTAAGTATCATCGCCAAAGCCTGTCTCCTCTGAGGTTGCAATAGCCATACCTTTATAAATCTGGTGACCTGTATGATCATAAGGTTCATTTTGAGCACTGCCAATGATTGCATTTGCTGTCCAGATATCAGTACCGATACTACCATCACCCGAGCCAAACAGATTGGGAGCACGATTTTCTGACACACGCCCTATAGCTGCAACAAGCTGCGTTGCATGCCTGGTAAGCAGCAGATTGCCTCCATTCTTAACATATTCGCCAAGAGCATTGATCACCTCAGGAGCTACAAGTTCAGACGGAAGATTCTTCCATCCCTGCGCAATTCCGACACGATCTACTTGTATCCAAATCTCTCCATACTTGTCAGGAGTTATCTGGCCTGAGGCCATCTCGGCAGGTGTCAGGACCTTACCGTCCTGGTAGTTGGCGCGGAACCAGTCGAGAGCAGCCTTCTCATCATCATCGAGAGTATTCTCATCGGCTGTAGGCAACAGCATCGCAGCAGGAGTAACATCTCCGTCATAACGTGCCTTTACAGTCTGTCCCTCTGATATGCCACCGTCAGCATAACGTGCCTTTACGGTGAAATAAACATCAACATTCTTGTCTATATGTCTTGCCACGTATGAGTTAGTTGGTAAGTCGAGGTTTACCAACTGCGAACCGTCCTTATCGATTCTGACGCCCAACAGATTCTCTGCTTGCGGCAGAGTCCATTTCAGTGAAACATTACGTCCTTCTTGGGTCATCTCCAAATTGCTGACAGTTGGATGAAGCACGGTCGACGGAGATGTAGGAATATCCACATCTGAGCATGCTGCGAGCGAGAAACCGGTCAGCAGAACAACTAATATCTTATTTATACTTGTTTTCATCATTGTCTGTATTATAGTTTAACTAGTCTTCAGATTTATTTTATTGTAAGGATATGAACTTCGTCCTTTTAAATTTCACCATTCATATCCTTACAAATGTACATATCCAGATTTTACTTCTGCGGCTCGTCATAAGTGCCGTTGGCAGCATTATCAACCTCATCAAGAGGTATCGGGAAGTAAACCTCGTCGTCATTAATTGAAGAACCCTGGTAGTATGTACGCAAGCTACTCTCATTTTGCATGTACTTATTTACTACATCAACGACGGTTCCCCAACGTACAAGGTCAAACCAACGGTTGCCTTCCATTGCCAACTCCAGACGACGCTCCATACGGAGTGCACGGCGTGCATAGTCCTGAGTCCATCCGTTAGCAGGATAGGGCTCTACTTTATAACTTGCACGCATTGGATCCAGATCGACAGGCGAATAGGTAGCACTAATGCTGCGCTTTGCCTTCTCACGTACTTGGTTGATAAGTTGACGGGCCTCATCAAGATCTGTGTTTGTCTCAATAAGTGCCTCTGCCTTCAGAAGAAGGATATCAGCATAACGAATAAGACAGAAGTTAAGACCTGATGCTCCCCAGGGCACAATACCTGGAACCATATTGGGGTCTTCGGGAGCCAACTGACCCTTCTTACCAGAGTATTCTCCATAAATATCATAAGCACGACACCAACCAGACGTATATGTATGCCCACGGAATGGGAATCCAATACGGCCAACGGTGAAGTCAAGACGTGGGTCAACGTTGCCTTGATAATCATCTGTTACGTTAACGCTGTTGTCCACATCACCTGAGTTACCATTAAGATAAGGTAAGCCGTTAGCATCTGTTCTGAATGCGTTTACAAGGTTCTGGCTGCCGAGGAAGAAGTCGTCACCATTGCCGTAAAGATTGCCTTCGCTGATAGTACAATTAAGCATATTACAATAATTGTAATGCATATTGTCAGAAGTTGATGCAAACTGTATGGCGAGAATTGACTCATAAGTATTGTCATACTCTACCTTCGACATATCGAGGAAATTTGGATAAAGCTCGTACTGTCCGCTTCCAATCACATAGTCAGCGTAAGTAACGACATCGTTCCAATCGCTCTGACTATTATTTACAGAAGCCGTGAATGCACAGATCTTAGCCATCAGTGCAGCAGCAACATACTTGTTGAAACGGCCCTTATCCTGCTGCGTCTCCGGCAGAACGGGATAAGCCTCGCGTAAATCCTTCTTAATGAAGTCGAAGATCTCGTCACGTGTGTACTGATAAGGAGAGACTGAACTCGGGTCGTCTACTGTCTCATCAAAGTAAGGAATGTTCTTGAATACACGGATGAGGTCGAAATAGAAATATGCACGGAGGGTTTTCAGCTCTGCCAGCATAGACTCACGGTTAGCAACGTTGGTTCCCTCGATAGCCCTCATTGCCTTATGCACACGACTAATGGCATAGAAATTATTACGCCACTTATCACGTACGCATACATTGTCATTACGAAGATTTGAGACTTCAAGGTCATGTATGTTGCTTTCCATGGAGAGAGCACCGCCTCCCTTATATGCATCGTCTGATCGGACATCGAAAATCCAGTTCGTGATCGGTCCCTGGAAGGACTCGTTGTTACCAAAGAAGTGACATTCCAAACCGGCGTATGCCGATGTGAGGAGTCCATCTATGGAAGTTGAGTCGAGCTGGGCATCGGTAAATGTTCCTTGCGGAACAAGGTCGAGCATATCGTTACACGACGAGAAAAATGTCGGAGAAACGACTATAGCCAAACCGAAAGCTGCCTGTAATATATTGTTTTTTATCGTTTTCATATTTTAATAATTTATTATTTAAACTGTATACCGACACTGTCTTGGTTAGTCTGCATGGCATGTCTTTCTACAGTCTTGTGGACTTTTTATCCTTTTTCAATTAGAATTGAAGATTTAAACCGATAGAGAAGGTGCGTGAACGAGGATAAGGCGAGTTATCAACTCGTGCTCCGTAGCTGCTAAGAGGTAATTCAGGATCAAGTCCAGAATAGCCTGTTATGGTGAACACGTTCTCTACTTGTCCATAGATGCTAAGTCCCTGGCAGAATTTCTTTGCGATCTTTGATGGCAAGTCATACTGCAATTTAATATACTTCATCTTGAAGTAAGAGCCATCTTCTATGAAATAAGAAGACATACGCATCTCATTGTTTGCATCTGTCAGTGCCAATGCCGGTATGGTAGAATTAGGATTTTCCGGAGTCCATGCATTGAGGATGTCTGTACTGTGATTGATATCTCGCAGACCGGTACCCATAAAGTCGAGCTGTTTCTTAACGATATTATAGATATCGAAGCCAAACTCACCAGTGAAGAATGTACTCAAAGTGAATCTCTTATACTTGAAGCTAAGATTCAGACCAATGGCAAAATCAGGATTAGGATCACCTATCACACAACGGTCATTCTCGTCAATTACACCGTTTCCGTCAAGGTCTCTATATTTAATACGACCAAGACCCTTGCCTTCCTGAATGGCAGAATTATTTACTTCCTCCTGCGTCCGGAACAAGCCATCGGCAACATAACCATAGTAAACGCCCATCGGTTGACCTTCCATGATTCGCCAGTCGCCTGCACTGATGAAACTTACATAATCGTTAAGTTTCTCTACTTCATTACGGTAAAGGGAGAAATTGAAAGAGCCATCCCAAGAGAAGTCTCCATATTGCTTACTATGATAATCCGCAACAAGTTCGAAACCATGATTCTTCATACTTCCCGTATTACGATAAACAACAGCGTTCTCACCTGCAACTGACAATACAGGAGGCTGTGTAAGCATGTTCTTGGTGTTCTTAATGAAGTAATCAAGAGAAAGGCCAAATGAACTATTGAACAAACGAAGATCCATACCGATATTTGTTTGTGTGGTTGTTTCCCACTTCAGGTTCTTGTTTCCTGATGCTGACACAATTACGCCACCTACTACAGAATTGCTGGTTCCTGCCATATCATAGGCACCATTTCCTGATGTATAGGCATAAGAGGTATAACCGGCATAGAAGTTATCAATAGCGGCATTACCATTCTGGCCCCATCCCAAGCGTATTTTCACATCATTTACGATCTTATTCTTCGGGAAAAATTTCTCTTCTGACAAGCGCCAGGCTGCAGAGAATGCAGGGAACACACCTGAATTCTGTCCCTTCCATAGTCTTGAAGTAGCATCACGACGGATTGTTGCAGAAAACAAATAGCGGTCTGCATAGTTATAGTCTGCCTTGGCAAACAATGAGAACAGAGCCCACTCATTTTTGCCTCCTCCATTAGTCTGGTCACCTGTACCTGCTCCTATCTGCATGAAGCTGTCATCCTCGAAAGCATAATCATAACGCGTCGCAGACAAATCTTCAAACGTATACTTAATCGCCTCAACACCACCAAGTACATTCAGATGATGATCGTTAATATCAAGATTATAGTTGGCGGTATTCGTCCACGTCCAAGTGTCTCCGGTTCCGTATGCACGATAGACATTATTACGATCCGAAGGATTGATCTTGCGATTCAATGTCTTATTGAAATATTGAACATGCTCTATACCAAGATTACTCTTTAAGGTAAGTCCCTTCACTGGGGTCACCTCGATATAACCATTACCAAAAATTCTCCAGCTGTTATTTGTATTGTTACGTCCATTATAGATGGTCTGTATAGGATTGGCAAAATCTGAATTACTCAGATACATAGGCCTTGCAAAATTTCCATTTATATCATAGACAGGAATGGCCGGATGCTGGAAGATAGCCATAGCCGGTACACCACGATCGGCATTTGTCGTGAATCCACGGTCCTGCCAGTTGGCAACCATGAGATTTTCTCCTACCTTTACATACTTTCCTATATTATACGTTGAGTTTAAACGTGCAGAATAGCGACGATAGAAGGTATAATCCACCAGACCATCTTGATTTACATAGTTAAGTGAGAACATAACAGAACTGTTCTTTGAACTCTTTGCAACACTTGCCGACAGATTGTGTGTCCATGCCTCAGAGTATACTTCGTTCTGCCAATTCGTATCAGATGCCTTAACCGTATGAGCCGCATCAAGCCACTCACCAAGTTGAGGAGTAGCTCCACTGCCATAGAATGGATGCGAAGGTGTTACATTCGAGTTTTTTGCTGCGGTCCAATAAGCCTGTCCCCACTGTTCTGCATTGAGCATATCATAAGTCTTGGCTACAGTCTGGAGGCTAAGTGAATAATTGACATTTACCGTCAGTTTATCTCCCTTACCTTGCTTTGTTGTGATGATTATCACTCCGTTAGCAGCACGTGAACCATAAATTGAAGCTGAAGAAGCATCTTTTAATACCTGAATGGATTCAATATCTGCAGGGTTTATAGAATTAAGATTCTCCGTTGTGGCAACACCATCTACCACATACAATGGTGAGTTGTTGGGGTTTACCGTACTCATTCCGCGCACACGGATAGTTGAGCTACCTCCACCAGGAGCTGCATCATCAGAGATTGTCACACCGGCAAGCTTTCCTTGCATGGATGACAACATATTTGGATTGGATGCACTTATAGGTTCCTTCATATCCATTACAGCCACGGAACCCGTAAGATCTGCCCGACGTTGGGTCGTATAACCTGTCACTATTATCTCATTAAGCTGGTTATTTTCCGGCTTAAGCTCCAGTTTAAGATCCGTACCTTCTTTTACTTCTTGTGTAGTAT
>ULRH01052122.1_pt1 | contig 15795 bp, 10 predicted proteins | sample 1955271 | NCBI WGS metagenome assembly ULRH01 (sample SAMEA4835677, study PRJEB28245) | human gut metagenome | biome: gut microbiome; material: fecal sample | place: Denmark | collected 2008 | reverse complement strand
GCATTAAGAAATATCAGTGGGTAACACTGCCATTGGCAATCCATGGCGTTGTCGTGAAAAAGGATGGTACTTCTGTGGATGTCTGCATCGGAGAGAAGCCGGAGGATCCGGTATTCTGTGTGACCGATCTGTTAATTCATCTGGCGGGAGCCCAGATGGAGAAAAAGGCAGCCAAGGTTATTGAAGGAGAGAAGCTGGATGTACTGGTAGGAAGCATGCCTTTGAAGGATGAGGAGAAGGATGCGGTTAAGAAGGGTGTTCTGGAAATCTTAAAGGAAACCTACGGCATGGAGGAAGAGGATTTCATGTCGGCAGAGCTGGAGGTTGTTCCGGCAGGCAGAGCCAGAGAGATGGGCTTTGACCGCAGTATGATCATGTCCTATGGACAGGATGACCGCGTCTGCGCATTTACTTCCCTGGCCGCTATGCTGGAGACGGAGTCTGTCGATAAAACGGCATGCTGTCTGCTGGTGGATAAGGAAGAGATCGGAAGTGTGGGTGCCACAGGAATGCAGTCTCATTTCTTTGAAAATGTAGTAGCGGAGCTGTTAAATCTTCAGGGAGATTATAACGAACTGAAGCTCAGACGTTGTATGGCACACAGCCGTATGCTTTCCTCTGATGTGAATGCGGCTTACGATCCTTTGTTTGCGGATGCATTTGAAAAGAGAAGTGCTTCCTTTATGGGCAGAGGTGTTGTTTTCAGTAAATTTACGGGATCCCGTGGAAAGTCCGGCTCCAATGATGCTAATGCAGAATATCTTGCAGCACTTCGTAAGATCATGGATGACAATCAGGTCAATTACCAGATGGCAGAACTTGGAAAGGTCGATATCGGCGGTGGCGGAACCATCGCGTATATTCTGTCCCTGTATGGTATGGAAGTGATCGACAGCGGTGTGGCTGTTTTGAACATGCACGCTCCTTGGGAGGTTACCAGCAAGGCGGATGTATATGAGGCATATAAATGTTATATGGCATTTTTAAAGGATGCCTGATAGAGAAAATTCCAGGAGTCAGAACAGGAATCACAAAATATACAGCAATGACAGGGCAAAACATCGGTTTTGCCCTTTTTAACACCCGCAGAACAGGTTATAGCCCAGGATCAGACAAAGCACGATAATGCAAAAAGCAAGAAAGTCATTACTTAAAAATGCCATGATCGTCATACCAATGGCGATCCAGAACAATATAAAACCGAGCATTCGTTTCACAGGCAGCCTCCTTTTGAAAGATTCCTCACAAGAAAAGGTTTCTTTTTTGAATAGAATAGGGTATACTATAGAATATGTTATTATGCTATGATTTTGAACATTTTTCTGGAATCATTGAAAAGATGACCGGATGAGATAGACTTTATAAAGAATGGAGGATGGACTATGAAAGGTAAAATGAGTAATGAAATGGGAGATATCACCATTGACCGCGAGGTTCTTGCCAAATATGCAGGATCTGCCGCTACCGAGTGCTTTGGTATTGTCGGTATGGCATCCGTCAATGTGAAGGATGGTATGGCAAAGCTTTTAAAGAGAGAGAATGTCAGCCGTGGAGTAAATGTCACGGTGATCGACAATAAGATCCATATTGAGCTTCATGTGATCGTAGCGTATGGTGTGAGTATTCGTGCCGTGGCACAGAATATTCTGGAAAATGTTCGCTGCCGCGTAGAGACATACACGGGAATGGAAGTAGAAAGTATCAGTGTTGCAGTAGAAGGTGTAAGGATTGTGGATGACTGATAAGATTCCCTGTCTGATGGAAATAATCTCTAGGAGGAAGAAAAAGTGAGTGTTGAGAGAATAGATGCGTTAATGATGAAAAAATGCTTTTTGGCAGGAGCAAAGGCATTAGAGGCCAGAAAGGATTACATTAATGAATTAAATGTCTTTCCGGTACCGGATGGAGATACCGGCACTAATATGACTATGACCATTATGGCGGCTGTTCGTGAGATCAATAAGATCACAGACGTGACGGTTGACAATCTGTGTAAGGCAATGTCCAGTGGTTCCCTGCGTGGAGCCAGAGGTAACTCCGGTGTTATCTTATCCCAGATCTTCCGTGGTTTTACTAAGGAGTTAAAGGGATTGGAGTATCTGGAGGTCACCGATCTTGGTAACAGTATCCAGCATGCGGCAGATACGGCGTACAAGGCTGTTATGAAGCCAAAGGAGGGTACGATCCTGACAGTGATCAAGGCAGGGGCAGAGAGATCCGTAGAGCTTCTGATGGAGGGAGAATCCCAGGATATGGTTGCCTTCGCCGAGAAAGTGGTAGCCTATATGGAGGATACCCTCAAGCGTACACCGGATATGCTTCCTGTACTGAAGCAGGCAGGCGTAGTTGATTCCGGTGGAGAGGGACTGATGACCTTTGTGCGCGGTGCACTTGCTGCGCTGCAGGGCAAGGAAGTGGATCTGGACATTTCCGGTGTAGATGCGAAGGCATCTCCGGCTATCACTACCGGCAGTTCTGAGGATGCGGCAGATATTAAGTTTGGTTATTGCACAGAATTTATCATTATGCTGGAGCGGGATCAGGATAAGGTAGAGAAAGAGCTGAAGGCATATCTTCAGGATATCGGTGACTGCGTTGTAGTTGTAGCCGATGATGAGATCGTGAAGGTTCATGTGCATACCAATCATCCGGGTCTGGCATTTGAAAAGGCACTCACATACGGTTCTCTGACCAGCATGAAGATTGATAACATGCGCGAGGAGCATCAGGAAAAGCTGATCCGTGATGCAGAGACTGTGGCAAAGCAGCAGGCAGAGGAGGATCAGAGAGAAGACGAGCCGAAGGAGCATAAAGCAGATGGATTTGTGGTAGTTTCTGCCGGAGACGGTCTCAGTGATATCTTTAAGGATCTCGGCGCTGATGAGGTGATCGAGGGTGGCCAGACTATGAACCCGAGCACGGAGGATATTCTGCAGGCAGTAGAGAAGGTGCCGGCCGATACGGTATATATCCTGCCAAATAATGGCAACATTATTCTGGCAGCAGAGCAGGCAAGAAATCTTACCGAGGACAAAAAGGTTGTTGTGATCCCTTCCACCAATATCCCACAGGGAATTGCTGCGATGATCAATTTTATGCCGGGACAGCCGGCAGAGGAAAATACACAGCAGATGACAGAGGAGATGGGCAACGTAAAGTCCGGCCAGGTCACATATGCGGTTCGTGATACCCGGATGGATGGTCAGGAGATCAAGCAGGGCGATTACATGGGTATTGCAGACAAAAAGATCGTTGCTGTGGAAAAGAGCCTGCCGGAAGTAACCGTAGAGCTTGTGGAAGGTATGATCGATGAGGAGAGCGAGCTGGTCAGCCTTTATTATGGTGCAGATGTGACAGAGAAGGATGCAGAGGCAGTCGCTGATCTGATCTTAAAGGATCATGATGATCTGGAGGTTGAAGTTCAGTATGGTGGACAGCCGGTATATTCTTACTTTGTATCCGTTGAATAATAAAGTGAAAGAAAAGGTATGTGTGAAGAATATGCAGTTATCTGACAGTATTCGTGAAATTAAAGGAATTGGGGAGAAGAGCGAGAAGCTTTTTGCCAAGCTGGGTATCAGTACGGTAGAAGAGCTTCTCTTCTTTTACCCCAGAGAATACGAAATCGTAGAAAATATACGTCCCATCAATGAGGTGAAGGAGGGACATATTGTGGTGGTCAGCGGGACTCTTGGAAGTAAGCCGAGACTGCAGTATGTCCGCAATTTAAAGATTGTCAGCACCTTTCTGCGGGATGCCAGCGGACAGCTTGAAGTGACGTGGTTTAATATGCCGTTTATCATGAAGACTCTTCGTATGGGAACCAGATATATTATGCGGGGGCGTGTGATCAACAAAAACGGCAGATACCGCCTGCAGCAGCCGAAGCTTCTTTCGGAGGAGGAGTATCATAAGCTTTTAAAAAAGCTTCAGCCGGTATATCCGCTGACGGCGGGGCTGACAAATCACGCCGTCAGCAAGGCTGTGGGCAGTGCATTGAAGGAGGTAGATCTGACCGGGGATTATCTGCCTCTGGAAATGCGTAAAAAATATAATCTGATCCTGCGCAAGCAGGCGGTTCATGCGATTCATTTTCCAAAGGACAAGGAAGAATATATGCAGGCGCGCCGGCGGCTGGTATTTGAAGAATTCTTCTTTTTTGCGCTGGCACTCCACCAGATGAAGCAGGGAAAGCATCAGAAGCCGTCGCCTTATGAGATGAATACGTTTGAGCTGCCGGAAAAGCTCATGGACAGGCTGCCGTTTGATCTGACCGATGGGCAGAAGAGAGCATGGGAGGATATCCGGCAGGATCTGACTTCCGGTGTGGTAATGAATCGTCTGATCCAGGGAGACGTGGGTTCCGGTAAGACCATCGTGGCAGTGCTGGCTCTTCTTGCCTGTGTGGAAAATGGCCATCAGGGTGCGATCATGGTGCCCACTGAGGTTTTGGCAGAGCAGCATTTAAAGACTTTTCAGGAATATCTGGAGCCTTTTGATATCCGGGTTGATCTGCTGGTGGGCTCCATGACCGCTTCTCAGAAGCGCCGTGTTTATGAAGCTCTGGAGATGGGGATGACAGATATTGTCATCGGAACCCACGCGCTGATCCAGGAGAAGGTTCACTATAAGGATCTGGCATTGGTGGTGACCGATGAGCAGCACCGGTTTGGTGTGCGGCAGAGAGAGGAGTTTTCCCAGAAGGGTCTGGAGCCTCATATGCTGGTTATGAGTGCGACGCCGATACCGAGGACATTAGCCATTATCCTGTATGGCGATCTGGATATTTCCGTGATCGACGTGATGCCGTCAGATCGTCTGCCCATCAAAAACTGTGTGGTGGGAACCTCCTACCGTCCGAAGGCATATGAGTTTATTGAGGCACAGGTGCGGCAGGGACACCAGGTGTATATTATCTGCCCGATGGTCGAGGAAAGCGAAAATATGGAGGCAGAAAATGTCACTGATTATACGGATACCATGAAAGGAACATTGTCTCCTTCTATTCGTGTAGAATGTCTCCACGGCAAAATGAAAGCAGGAGCAAAAAATGACATTATGGAACGCTTTGCTGCCGGAGAGATTGATGTGCTGGTATCCACCACGGTCATTGAGGTGGGCATTAATGTCCCGAATGCTACGGTGATGATGGTGGAAAATGCCGAGCGGTTTGGTCTGGCACAGCTTCATCAGCTCCGGGGACGCGTGGGAAGAGGAAGTGCACAGTCCTATTGCATCTTTATGGCGGGGAACAGCTCCCGGGAAACCCTGGAACGGTTAAATATTCTTGGGGGATCCAATGATGGTTTTTATGTGGCAGAGCAGGATCTCAAGCTCCGTGGTCCGGGTGATCTGTTTGGAATCCGCCAGAGCGGGGAACTTAATTTTGCGCTGGCAGATATTTATCAGGACGCAGGAATCCTGAAGGACGCCAATGAAGCGGCAGCGATGTATACGAAGGACGATATTTTGAATCTGTGCAAGAAATATGAAGGGCTTCGGAAACGGATCATGGCCTATACCGATGATATATTTCTGTAGGAAACAGGTGATGCAAACTTCCTGCTTCCAATATGAGACTTTACCCATAATATTTCTTGTGTCCGGTTGTTTAAAATATGATTTTTGTCCTTCAAGTCTTTGAATATCCGGGGCTGTGTCTGAAAATTGACGTAGATCGCTAGGTTTTCTGAAAAATCTTTGCTTTGCAATGTTTCGATGAATACGTGTCTGGACGATTGAGCCTCCCTGGTGGGTTCAGTTATTTCGGAGGGCACGCTCTCGCTACGTCGCACTACGCAGTGGTGCATAATGCCTCTGAAAAACGAGGCATAAACACCAGCGAGTGCGAAAGTGCCCTGCGAAACACCTGAATCCCACCCGGAGGCGAATACGGGAAGACACGTTTATCGAATATCGAAACAGCAAAGCATTTAGATTTTTCGAAAACCGTAAGGCGACAAGATAATTTTTAGACACAGCTCCCAGATACATTAGCTTCAAAGACAAAAATCAAAATTTACTTTTTGGAACACAAGAAATATTATGGGCATGCTATATCATTCCAGGCAGGAAGGTTGCGTCACCTGAGAGCTTTCATTTTTGCTGAGGGTGCATTGCGGAAATGGTATTGATATGGTAACATTAAACAGAGTAAATCGTGTGTTTGGCAGAAATACAGATAGAAAATGAGGATAAAGAGATGGTAGTAGATTTAAAAGAGAGCAGAGAAAAAATTGACAAGATCGACAGAGAGATCACCAGACTGTTTGAGGAACGTATGGAGGTGGCAAATGATGTGGCTGCCTACAAGCGCAGTACCGGTAAAAAGGTCTATGATCCAGAGCGGGAGCAGCAGAAGCTGGACACGCTGCGCGGTTATGCCAGTACAGAATTTAATGAGACAGCTGTAGAAGATCTTTTTCGTCAGATCATGTCTATCAGCCGCAAATACCAGTATCAGAAACTGGGCCCGGGAGCGGCAACCATTCCATTTCAGCAGGTGGATGCGCTGGATGTGGATGAAGATACCAGAGTGGTATATTTCGGAGAGCGTGGAGCCTTTTCTGAGCAGGCAATGTTAGAATATTTTGGGGACAGGATCACAGCCTTTAACAAGACAACGTTTCGTGATGTTATCGAGACTGTAGCAAACGGTGAGGCGAAATATGGTGTTGTACCCATTGAAAATACATCTACCGGAAGCATTACGGACATTTATGATCTGCTGGTAGAGCACGATATTACCATTGTGGCAGAGCATGTGGTTAAAGTGGAGCAGGCTCTTCTGGGAGTACCGGGAGCAAAGACGGAGGATATCAAAGAGGTATATTCTCATCCACAGGGACTGCTGCAGTGCGCACCGTTTCTGGAGGAGCACGGGATCCAGGGGATTGAGTATGCCAGCACGGCGGGGGCAGCGAAAAAGGTTGCGGAGGAGAAGGAAAAGACGCATGGGGCGATCGCCAGTACCAGGGCAGCAGAGGTGTTTGGTCTGGATGTGCTGCAGGAGCGGATCAATTACCAGAGCACGAATTTTACCAGATTTATTATCATTTCCAATCAGAAGGTGTTCTTAAAGGACGCCAACAAGATCAGTGTGGCGTTTGAGGTAAAGCATGTGCCGGGAGCACTTTATAATATGCTGGCAAACTTTTATTATAACGAAATGAATCTCACCAAGATCGAATCGAGACCACTTCACGGAAAGAAATGGGAGTATCGTTTCTTTGTGGATCTGGAGGGAAATCTGAATGAATCGGCGGTAGAAAATGCGCTGGCAACTATGCATGAATGTGCAAGTAATTTGAAAGTGCTGGGAAACTTTGAGACGAAATAAACAGGAAAATGGTGTAGAGATGAAAAAGGGACAGATTGTAGAAGGAATCGTAGAGTGTGTAGACTTTCCAAATAAAGGGACAGTGATCGTAGAGGAGAAAGCGGAGAACGGAGAAATCACAAAGCACCGTGTCGAGGTAAAGGGCGTGATTCCGGGACAGAAAGTGCGTTTATCCATCAAAAAAGCAAGAAAAGGCAAAGCAAAGGGAATGCTGCGGGAGGTTCTGGAAAAATCTTCTATAGAAACGGCACAGCCGGAGTGTCCGCATTTTGGGACATGTGGCGGCTGCAGCTATCAGACGATTCCCTATGAAAAGCAGTTAGAATTAAAGAAAAATCAGGTGCTGGATCTGCTGCATCCGGTATGTGATGGAATTTCTGATTTTGTCTTTGATGGGATTTTGCCAAGTCCGAAACAGTGGGAGTACCGCAACAAAATGGAGTTTTCTTTTGGGGATGAGATTAAAGATGGTCCGTTAACTTTGGGACTTCATAAAAAAGGAAGCTTTTATGACATTCTTCATGTGAGCGGTTGTCGAATCGTCCATCCGGATTTTACAAAAATTCTCGATGGAGTCCGCGATTATTGTGCGGAGAACAATCTGCCGTATTATCACAAAAACAGTCATGAAGGAATTCTTCGTCATCTGCTGGTGCGCCGTGCAGAGTCAACCGGAGAGCTTCTGGCAGCGCTGGTCACCTCATCCCAGTATGATGACGCCGCAATGGAAAAGCATCTGCAGAATCTGTCTGATATACTGTTAAAGCTTCCGTTGGAGGGGACAATTGCGGGCTTTCTGCATATCGTCAATGACAGCCTGGGTGACGTGGTAAAAAGCGACGAGACCCATATTATTTACGGGAAAGACTGGTTTATGGAAAATGTGCTGGGACTGCAGTTCCGGATCACACCGTTTTCATTCTTTCAGACTAATACAAAAGGAGCAGAGGTGCTTTATCAGCGTGCGAGAGATTATGTGCTGAGCGGGGCAGCGGGCGAGTCGTTCGGTGATGTTGCACAAAGCGCAGAGACAGGAGAGTTAGCTGATAATTCCGGACAGAGTGGGGAGACAGGAGAGTCATCGGAAGATTCTGTACTAAAAAGCGGTCTGTCCGGAAAAACGGTCTTTGATCTTTACAGCGGTACCGGAACCATTGCCCAGATCCTTGCCCCGGTGGCCGGTCATGTGATCGGTGTCGAGATCGTGGAAGAGGCAGTAGAAGCCGCCAAAGAAAATGCAGCACTCAATGGCCTGACAAACTGTGACTTTATTGCCGGGGATGTACTCAAGGTGATCGATGAAATCGAAGAAAAACCGGATTATATTGTATTAGATCCGCCCCGGGACGGAATCCATCCAAAGGCTTTGCAGAAGATCATAGATTACGGCGTACCGGAAATCGTGTATATATCGTGTAAGCCGACGAGTCTGGCGAGGGATCTGGTGGCGCTGCAGGAGAGTGGGTACCGGGTGAAACGGGTGAGCTGCGTGGATATGTTTTGTTCGACGGTACATTGTGAGACGGTATGTTTGATGTCAAGAAAAGAGAAATAAATAGCGAAAAGTAGCGTATTTACGGGCTTTTTTGAGATTAGGCAATAGCTCATGAAAGTCCGTATTTCTTATATTGAAACATATCTACTGTAAAAACGGTCAGAGGGTTTAGGCTGTGGTTTAGATGTCGTGGGTTGTGGCACTAGGATAGATGTTATCTAGGATGCAAACTCAATTTGAGTGAGTGATTTAGATGTTATGGAAGGAGGAGTTTTGTATGCCAACCAAAAAGCAGCATTTTGTACCACGTGTTTATATGAAAGCTTGGGAAACGCAAGTAGAAACACTTAAAGAGCCTGATAAAAAATTCAATGGAATTTATGTGATTAAAGATGGAAGTACTGGTGATGGAGCAAACAGAAATTCCGTACTTTGGAAACCACATCTGTATACCATCAATTTTAAGTATTCTTTTATTTGCAATTCATGTGCCAAAGTAAAATCACAGTTTGTTGACATGATTTACGAGTTGCTAAGAAATGAATTTAAACAGCCTGTTTATGGAAAACTAGGATATAGCATTATCAAAACCAAGAGGAGCATAAAGAAGCACTTTTTTGAAATACATGATTGGGACTTTTATTATGATGATGGTAATGTTGCAAAGAAAGCTGCTATTCTAAGCCAGATAGATGCACTTAATTGTTATATTTTAGAAGAATCATTTGACGATTACTTAGAAAAAAACTGGGAAAATACTATGAGTTCATTCGTCGATGGTGTTCATAACGGTCAGCCTGTTGGACTTGGAAGAAGCGAAAGAATTATCCCGGTAGATACTGCAAGAGATATGTTGGCGTCTTTTTTCGTTATGCTTTGTAGAAATCCTGAATTTGATGCTATGGGTGTTTATACACAAATAAAAGAAAACCTGTTGTATCCTGTCTTTGAGTTGATGTGTAAAGACGAAGATGCTGAAACAGTAGACGTAGAGACAAACGAAGGGATAGAGTATGCTAATGAGTTAATGACGGGAATATGGTATTCTGAACTCTATAAAATGTTCTTTAAGAATACAGGTGGGTTTTATCATAATGTTGTGCAATTCGCGTTAAGCGGTTGTCAGATGATTCTTTTTGAAGCCTACGATAACGCAGGGGCTTTTATTACATCTGATAATCCTGCTTTCGAACATAAATCATCTGTTGTTGAGAGAGATAATGGTAGTGGTCTTGTTTTTCCGATATCCCCTAAATATCTAGTTTTTGTTGCTAAAGGAGATGAAGGGATTAATGTTGTTGACCATAGATTTGCAGATACAGAAACTGTTAAAAAGTTTAACAGAATAATCAATGCACACAAGACAGAGATAATAATCTCTTCATCAAAAAACTTAAAGGATGTTACGTAGTTCGCGAAAATTACAAAGCCTATTATAGAAACAATAGGAGGTTCAAGATATATGGAATACATAGGAATAGGTATTGTTATAGCTGTAGCAATAGCAGCAGGCATTATCATCTATACAAAATTTAAGAAGCATGAAGATATTCCATCAGGGGATTTGGTATCAGTGCCATCAACAGTAACCAGCGGAAAAGATGAGCTTGTGGAGATTCATCATGAAAATGAACTTGTTATTCAGATGGAAATGCTTCCGGCAGAGGCAATTGAGGATGATACCAAGTTGGTAGAAATCACTGATAGCAAGGTTCTGGCACACGTAAATAATCTGGTTCCGGGATTAGCTCAGGCCGGGAATGCAGTCAATAATGCTGCGCAGGCTGTTCAAGCAGCGAATGGCGAAGTGTTATATCGTGCGGTTATTCCTGCTGGTGCCAAACTGACAAATTCTAAAACAATGGAAGGCGCTGTACGCGGTATCTATCATGGTGCTGACGGAATTAAAGGTCATGCCAATCTTGTGGCTGTAGAAGCACAAAAAGGAACTGCGGTTGTTGCAAATACTGCAGCAGCGGCAATGGGCGTTGCGTCAATGGTTGTTGGCCAGTATTACATGACACAGATAAATGCTGAGCTGGGTGAAATCAGTGATGGTATTTCCCAGATACAGGATTTTCAGGATAATGAGTATCGCAGTAGAGTATTTTCACTTGTGGCTCATGTAAAGAAGATTGCTGATTTCCAAACTGAAATATTAGAAAATGATGAGTTGCGTCTTTCGAAGATTGCACAGCTTGATAGTTTAGAAGAAGAATGTACACAGCTTCTTGGACAAGCCAATCTTACACTCGCAGGTTTCGCAAAGAAGACTGGTCTGGATTATGAAGCCTAGTCTTGTTAAGGAAGTCAGTGGTGTAGGTCTTCTGCAGAAGGGCATCACCGATGTATTTCTCATTTGTCGTTTGGCAGGAATGACCATTACATTTCCCATCAAATAACCTCGCTTTCTATAAGGCTGTATAAGTACTCAGCCTGTTTTACTGGATTGTCAAAATACTCTGTGATATCGCCGAAGCGGAAGAGTATAGGAGCCTTCTTCTCAGGTGTTTCTTTGAATCTGTCGTTGCGACCAAGTTTGGCTGAGATTGGATATGTCGGAATTAGACATAACAAGTGCAGAAAGCAAAGCAACATATAAAGAAATACAGGAATATGTAAAAAATAAATATGACCTGCATGTAACAAATTTATATATAGCGCAAGTAAAACGTGAATTTGGAATTATAGAAAGGGAAAACTATAACACAGGTGAAGGCAAAGCAAAAGTGCCACAAGTAACAGCTGAAAAAAGAGAAGCTATTATAGATGCACTTAAATACTTCCAGATGATTGAATAAAAACAAAGCGGAAGAAAGTTGGCTTTTTTTTGGAAGATGTAAATATGTGTTTTCCAAAAATCAATTTTTGATACAGTTAGGACAGTTCTCGTATCAAAAAGACAAGTGCAGGACTTACAAAACAAAAAGTGTCTTTTATAGCATAGGTGGAAGAAAGTTGCTATTTTTAAAATTATAGGTGTAAGTTTTGTACACTTCAAGTGACAAAATATGATAAATAATAAAAAAGTATCACCTATTAATAAGAAAAAATGGAAAAAGAAATATACTATTTCCATTATTGAGCATTTTTCTTTCCACTTTTCTTAATTAAAAAATGGTGTAAAATCTAATAAATCACAAACATTTCATTAAGAAAAAGGGGTATAAAAGGCTAAAGTGTAAGTTTTATAGTTATTGTGAAGGATTTATATGTTGATGGCATTTTATACACTAAAAGTATTGATGTAAGACTTGAGAATATAAGTGTAGCTTATATTAAAGGTGTAGAAAAGTTGCTATTTAGATAAGATTTAAAGATTATAGGTGTAAGTTTTGTACATTTCAAGTGAAAAAAGTTGATAAATAATCAAAAAGTGTCACCTATCAATGAGAAAAGTGGAAGGTAAAGGGGTCAAAAGTGGAAAATTAAAATATAAATTCCATTATAATAGATCTTAAACGATATGTGTTAATTCCAGCACTTAAAGAGATAAATGAAAAATCGGATATATTGGTAGTGGAAAGATATGATGCATATACAAGTGCTATGGATGGTAGAAAAAGAGAAGATATGACACCAGATGAATATGCAAAAATTGTTATAGATAGTATGGCGCAAAAAGGAAGCAGAGGAAAAGGTGTATATATGATTTCTTTTAGAGTATTGGAAAACCATAATACAAGTGATAAAACTCAAAAATTAGATATGAAAAGCCTTTTAGGAATTGAAAAAAGTAATAATAGTGAAGAATGATAAATAAAAGAATTATAAAATGCATCATAACAAACCAAACAAAAAGATTTAGCATGCCAGTGCTTTTTCTGGCTCGGTAAATTTTTTGTGCGGTAGACTGGGAATTGATGCATCAGCATCAAGGCGTGTAGCGCAAATATATGAGGAAAAACAAGCCAATATGTGGTATAATATAAAGGTATGACAAATAGATGTACAGATTATTGGACAGGTAATTTTATATACTGAAAAGAAAGACAAAGGAGAACTTTTTACAATGGCAGATATTAGTAAGATTGAAGAATTTTGGGATGATAATCCTATTGATGTATCAGCAGAAGTTAATTTTATATGGTCTATTGCAAATAAATTAAGAGGGCCATATCAAAGTGATAAATACAAAGATGTAATAATTCCTATGGTAATTATTAGACGTTTTGAATGCGCATTACAGGAAACAAAAGATGCTGTTGTTGCACAATATAAAAAGATGCCGACATATCCTGCAAAGGCTATGTATAAGATTTCTGGCTATCAGTTTTATAATACAAGTGAATTTACATTAGCAGAACTTGTAAATGATGTGGATCATCTTGCATCAAATTTTAAAAGCTATATTAATGGCTTTTCCGCCAACATTCAAGACATTATAAAAAATCTTGAATTTGACAAACAGATTGATAAGATGGACAAGCATAACAGACTTTTAGCAGTAGTAAAAGCATTTAGCGAAATAGATTTAGATCCAAAAGTCATTGATAATATGAAAATGGGATATATCTTTGAGGAACTTATTAGAAAATTTTCTGAAAATGCCGAAGCTGGTGACCATTACACAGGTAGAGATATTATAAAAGCAATGGTTTCAATTCTACTTGCAGAGGGTTGTGATGATATATTTGATGATGGAAAAATTGTAACAATATTAGATCAAGCCGCTGGAACTGGCGGTATGCTTTCAACTGCAAACAATTATATTAAACGTTTTAATCCGACAGCAGATGTAAGATTATTTTCACAAGAAGTAAATCCAGAGTCTTATGCTATGTGTCTTGCAGAAATGCTTATTCGTGGACAAAATGCGGATAATATCAGATTACAAGACACAATGAAAGCAGATTGCTTTACAGATACAAAGATGAGATTTGTTATAGAAAATCCACCATTTGGACAACCATGGGGCGGCAAGGATGCACCAGAAGGTGACGAAGAGGCAGTAAAAGCAGAAGTATTAAAGGGAACATCTGGAAGATTCCCAGCAGGAGCCCCAAGTTCTGGAGATATGCAGTTATTGTTTATTCAGTCTGCAATAAATAAGATGGATGATGAATGTGGTAGAGCCGCTATTATTGAAAATGGTTCACCTTTATTTAGTGGTGGTACATCGTCTGGTGAATCACAGATCAGAAGATGGTTACTTGAAAATGACTATATAGAAGCAATTATTCAGTTAAGTACAGATATGTTTTACAATACTGGAATTGCTACATATATTTGGGTACTTTCTAAAAATAAAAGAGCAGAAAGAAAAGGTAAAATACAGCTTATTGATGCATCACACCTTTGTAATAAACTTAGAAAAAATCTTGGTAATAAAAAATGTGAAATCACACCAAAAGATAGAGTTGCTATTACAAAGTTATATGCAGACTTTAAAGAAAATGAGCACTGCCAGATTTATGATAATACAGAATTTATCTATCGTGAATATGCGGTTATGCAACCACTTCAAAGAAGCTATGCAATAACAGAAGATAGAATAAATGCAATGCTTTCAAGTGGTGCGTTATCAACTCTCTATGATGAAGCAAAAGTTGATGAACTTGAAAACATGGATGAATTAACAGGTAAGGATAAAAATAAATTAGATAATTTTAAGAAAAATAAGCCTATATATGATGCTATTGTTGATGCGCTAAATAGTACTGTATCTGACAAGGTATATAAGAATCCAGAAACATTTACACCAGTAGTAAATAATATTCTATCTGGAATTATTTCAGATGCAAAAGATTTAAAAAAGATTGCTGATAAAATCATAAAAGGTTTATCAGTAATGGATAAAACAGCAGATATTCAAAAAGATAAAAAAGGCAATGTAATTTATGATACAGAAACAAAAGATACAGAAATAGTACCATGGGAAACAAATATTGATGATTATATGGCAAATGAAGTATTACCACATGTACCAGATGCAAAAGCATTTTTTGAAGAAGATTTAAGTAAGAAAAATCCTGTAATAAAGACTGGTGCAGAGATACCATTTACAAGATATTTTTATAAATATCAAGCTCCAGTATCAAGTGATGAACTTGCCAAAAGATTCAATGAATTAGAGGCTTCCGTTGATTCAAAAATTAATAAATTATTCGGAGGTAATTAATATGGCAGAAATGAAAGATAGTGGAATTGAGTGGATTGGTGAGATTCCTACTGATTGGGATACAAAAGCAATAAGATTTTTGATATTAGAACATTTTAGTGGAGCATGGGGAAATGATGAAAAAACGGATAGTGATAATAATAGAATATGTATGAGAATCGCTGATTTCGATTATTTTAGAATGCAGTTCAAAGAAAATGCTGAATATACAATAAGAAACTATACAAATACTGAAATAGCTAACAAAACACTTAGATATGGTGATTTACTAATTGAGAAATCTGGCGGTGGTGAAAAAACACCTGTTGGAAGAACTGTGGTTTACAGATTGAATAATAAAGCATTATTTGCTAATTTTATGGATTGCATTCGATTAAAAGAGAATGAATATAATTATGAATTTGCAAAATATGTTTTTTATTCATTATACAATAATGGTATTACAAATCTTTATTATAATAAAACAACTGGAATACAAAATTTAAGTATGCAAAAGTATTTAAGAGAAGTAAAACTACCATTTCCAACTTTAATTGAACAAGGGAAAATAGCAGATTTTCTTGATAAAAAATGTGCTGAAATTGATGCATTACATACGGATATTGAAAAGCAAATAGAAACGCTTGAAGAATACAAAAAATCAATTATCACAGAAGCAGTAACAAAAGGATTAGATCCAGATGTTGAAATGAAGGATAGTGGAAGTGTATATTGGAAAGATATTCCAGCAAATTGGAAATTATCTGATATAAAATATTTATTTGAAATAGTAAAAAGAATAGCAGGAAAAGAAGGATATGATATTTTATCAGTAACACAGAAAGGGTTGAAAATAAAAGA
>ULRH01051202.1_pt1 | contig 15902 bp, 9 predicted proteins | sample 1955271 | NCBI WGS metagenome assembly ULRH01 (sample SAMEA4835677, study PRJEB28245) | human gut metagenome | biome: gut microbiome; material: fecal sample | place: Denmark | collected 2008 | reverse complement strand
TCCATTCCATTTTTCGCAATCCATTTCTGATTGACTATAAAACAGCATACCCGCACTGTTATATAGCTGTTTTCTACTGAAAAACGGCTATGAATTTCTTAATTTATGCTAAGTCCATGCAGTATCTTGCATCATTTCCCATTTTAAAGGCAAACCATAAAATATAAACGAATATGAAAAGGCAACTGAAATACATAACGAGCGTCTGTATATGGATGCTGGCTATGATACAAACTTCATGTGACGACAGCGACGGATATTCTATCGGTGATATCGCCTACGACTGGGTAACTATCCACGTAGAAAGTGACGGAATCTATACCTTTACAGGAGATACTTGGGGAACAATGTATCCTGCTGCTTCCAGTATATGGGGATACAAAATAGCCGAAGGCACCCGAGGTATGCTGATATTCAATCCGCTTTTTGATGACTACTATGGATATGATGTAGGAATCAAACCCGAACAACTTCGGGTTTTCCTGACCAAGACGGTAGAAGAAATAGATGATGAGAACGAAAACGAATACGCCGACCATCCTGCCTACCTGCGCGAAGTATGGATAGCGGGAGGCTACATGAATATGTTGTTTGATATGAAAATGCCCCTCAAGGAGAAACATCGTGTCAGCTTGGTAAAACATGCCGATGAACCTGCAATCGGCGACGACGGGTACATTCATTTAGAATACCGATACAATACATACGGCGACACCACAGATGTATTCAACCCTTATACCGAAGTGGTTTGCTACAACCTCAACACCTTGCCTCTTGACAAAGCTAAAGGCATAAAAATGAAAGTCAATCACGCTGTATACGGCCACCAGACTTTGATTTTCGAAAACAAGAATGAATCTATGCCCGATGAAGCAAAGAACCTGAACGGTTCCACAGAAGAAGAGAAAGACATTTATTAATAGAAAATGAATGTCCGCAATTCCCCCAAATAGGGAATAAGAAGCATTTTATGGTAAACTTCCGCCTTCAAGTATCCTTGCTTCTATGGCCAAGAATTATTGGATACTTGGCCATTTATCCTTGCTTCTATCGCGGTTGAAGCATAGTTTCATTTATAAGGGGGTAATTGGGCAAAATGCGGAATTCATTTAATAGAATGTCCGCAACAAGCCAATACATACCCCTGAAAAACGAATATATACTGCAGGAGCGGTTGAATACATACTGCATCGGCCCATGGATATATACTTCATCGGCAAAGCAAGAAACAGTTTCTTAACTTACAAAGATTTTTTGAATTTAGAAGCTGTTTTGAATTTATCGTGCGATGATTTGGGATGAGTTTTTGAGGCATTTTCGCTTCTGTGATGAGGAAGATAGCGGGCTATCTGACGAAGGACAGGAGCGAAAAGGACCAAAAAATCGCCCAAAGCACACACGAAAACGGATACATCAAGCCAAGAAAAACTTTTTGGAGAAATTCAAAACAGCTTCTTAATGCATGCCGCAATTTCACCAGATTGCATCCATTCACTACAACTTCATCACTTCCTGCTCGAACGTCTCTTTATCTCCTTTTACCTTATTACGGATACGACTACGGTAATTATAGACTGTAGCAAGCGAATAGCCTAAGAAATGGGCGATACGTGCCGTGTCAGTCACCCCCAAACGAATAAGCGCAAAGATACGCAATTCTGTATTCAGCAACTCACCTTTCTTAGGGCAGATTTGTGCATCTTCTTCCAACAAACGATTGAAATCATCAATGAAATGAGGGAATAATTCCAAGAACGACTTGTCAAACTCGGTATAAAACTCCTTGCGTTCGTCACGCAAGAACTGGTCGGAACGGATGGCTTTGAATAAATCTTCGATACGCGACGCCATCGCCAGCTTCTCCAACGAACGCCGATACTGTTCCAACTTATCCAAATAGCTCACACAGCGGTCCAAGTAATTGGCTATATATACTTCTTTGATTTTGCCGGTTTGCGCCAACGTATCGTTTACCGACTTCAATTCTTCATTTGCCAAAGAAAGCCCCACCCTCATCTGCGACAACTTCTTATTCCATGAATACAAACGCAACGCCACTACTATCAACAACACCGCTATTACCACAAACGTCAAGAATAGGATGTTTTTCAAGCGCATCTCATGCTCTATCCGCTCGGAATAAGCTTTGTTGACAATAGGGAAAATTTCGGTCACTTCAAGAAAGCGCAAACGGGCATTACAAGCCACAGCATCTTCCATCGAACAACGCAAATAGCGGTAAGCGCGTTCGATATCGCCTTGCTCATAAAGCAACCATGCCAACCGCTGCAGGGAGGCGTATTCGCGTACCGACATGGCAAGGTCGATAACAGCCGTCTGAGCCAAATAATAGATTTGCATATCCACATCGCCCTTCGCCTCATACACCGAGGCAAGCGTATAATTGACGTACGCTTTTTCTTGCATACTCATCGGATCGGACAACGCTTTGTTCAGCACCGGAATGGCAGCATCGAACTGCGAATCGAGAATCATCTTTTCTGCCATCGAAACGCTCCGACCTACGCCTTCGGAAACCAACATCAGCACCGAGTCACGATAGGCAGCAGTCTTCTCCAAGTACTTCTGCCTTTCCAAAGGGATAATGGTATAACCCGCCATCCACCCATAATACGTACGCATGGCATAATAATATTTCAGCAACACATCTGGAGTGACCGAATGGCGTTCTATCTGCTGCACCGTCTGAAGAGCTTCACTATAGGCCCCCATCACGCCCATCACATCAGCACGGTTTATAATCAAGTCGGCCTTTGCCCCCGACTGATTCGCCACATCCACATATTTCTGCATCTCGTCCACATAATGAAAGGCGGAATCGGCTTGATAATGAAGATACAGACTAAACAATTCATCACACAAATGATACTTTACCGCACCATCCTGCTCTCCAGCCAGGCGTTGTTTCAATTGGGCAATATTCCGTTCGCGTTCTGCACGATACTCACTCTTGTGAGTAATCATTCCATCCAGCTGTTTCAGCAAACGTTGATATGATTTTTCTTCCGCAAACACCTCAAAAGGCATCATCCACACAAGTATCAAAGCGGCAATCAAATATTTTTTCATACTAGTCCTTTTATATTTTTTTGTCATCAAATTCAAGGTAACATTCTTATATTCTGAATTTTATCGTATTACTTGTTTTATATTCAGTTCTCAAATATAGAAAATATTTCCCGAATTTCCTACATTTGTTTTAAAAAGATAAATCCATTTCAAAAATTTATTATCATGAAAAAACTATGGCTTACTTTGATTGCTGCTTTTGCTGTGTTAGGATTCGGCAAAGCGGCACCGGCAACAGAAATCAGTCGGATAGCACCCAACTTTTGGTGGGCTGGAATGAAGAATCCTGAGTTACAAATTCTGCTTTACGGTGAAGACATTGCTACTTCGGCAGTATCTGTCACAGGTAAAAACGTCACTTTAAAAGAGACCGTGCGGCAAGACAGCCCCAACTATCTTTTTCTTTATCTTGACTTAACAGACGCTCCTGCCCAAACGTTCAACATCACCCTGACTCAAGGTAAGAAAAAAACCACAATCCCTTACGAACTGAAGCAACGCACACGGAAAGGCAGCGACATACAGGGATTTACTTCGGAAGACGTACTCTACCTCATCATGCCCGACCGCTTTGCTAACGGAAACCCAGACAATGACATCGTAGAAGGGATGTTGGAAAATAAGGTAGACCGCAATGACCCATTCGCTCGTCATGGAGGCGACTTGAAAGGTATCGCAGACCATTTAGATTATATAGCCGATTTAGGAGTAACTGCCATCTGGCTGAACCCCACACAAGAAAACGATATGCCCAGTGGCTCATATCATGGATACGCTATTACCGATTACTATCAGATAGACCGCCGCTTCGGAAGCAACGAAGAGTTTAAATCCTTAGTAGACCAAGCGCACGCGAAGGGACTGAAAGTGGTAATGGACATGATATTCAATCATTGCGGAAGCGAAAACTACTTATTCCGTGACAAACCGTCGACCGACTGGTTTAACTTCCGCTCAAAATATGTACAGACTTCGTTTAAAACCGTCAGTGTAATGGATGTACATGCCAGCGAATACGAGAAAAAAATCGCTACCGACGGCTGGTTTACCGAAGTCATGCCCGACTTGAACCAACGTAACCGCCACGTGGCACGTTATCTCATCCAAACCAGCCTGTGGTGGATAGAATACGCCGGCATCAACGGCATCCGTCAGGATACGCACCCGTATGCCGATTTCGATTTCATGAGCCAATGGTGTAAGGAAGTATTAAACGAATACCCGCACTTCAACATTGTAGGCGAAACATGGCTCAATGCCAACGTATTGGTATCTTACTGGCAGAAAGACAGCAAATTGGCCGCTCCCAAGAATTCTAACTTGCCTACCGTCATGGACTTCCCTTTGCAAGCCCTGATGAACCAGGCGTTCGATGAGGAAACCACCGATTGGGCGGGAGGCTTATACCGACTTTATGACTATCAAACCCAAGACTTGGTGTATGCCAATCCGATGAGTTTGCTGACATTCTTTGATAATCACGATACAGCCCGCTTCACCACCGATGACGAGAAGGCGAAGAACCTTGACCGCTACAAGCAAGCCCTCGCCTTCCTGCTCACTACCCGCGGCATCCCGCAACTCTATTATGGCACCGAAATCTTAATGACGGGCGACAAGGCAAAAGGCGATGGCGACTTGCGCAAGGACTTCCCCGGAGGCTGGGCTGGAGATGCTACGAACAGCTTTACTCCCGAAGGACGCAAAGGATTGCAGAAAGAAGCGTTTGACTTTACCCGTAAGCTTTTGAACTGGCGCAAGGGAAATGACGTATTGGGCAAAGGTTCGTTGAAACATTATTCCATCCAAAATGGATGCTACGCGTACGAACGCCGGTACAAAGGTAAATCAGTGGTGGTGATGATGAACGGAACCAGCAAGGCGCAAACCCTCAACCTCACCCCGTACCGTGAAAGCCTGCCCCAAGCAGAGTCCAAAGACTTCTTGAGCGGACGTACCGTAACATTGGGCGAGACATTGGAATTGCAACCGAGAGAAATCTTGATACTGGAATTCAATTAAATGAAGGATGAAGAATTAAGCATGAAGAATAAGACATAAGAAACATTCTTCATTCTTAATTCTTCATTTATTTACCATTTCTATTTTGAAGGCACCAAGAATATACTATACCATTAATTATCAATAAATTACATTTTATACATCTTTATATTTTCCGTCATACGAGAAAAAAGCATTTGAAAGACACATAATTTTGCTTTCAGAAAATTGTAGCACAAATTTCATTAACTTTTAATACCTATTAAACGTATGAACATCAAGAAAAGTTTTGCCCTCATGGCTATGTGCGGACTTGCCTTTTGCGCAAACGCACAGAAGCTGACCTCACCAGACGGAAACCTGGTGATGAACTTCAGCCTCAACGAGCAAGGAGCTCCGGTGTACGACCTTACTTATAAAGAGAAGGCTGTCATCAAACCCAGCACACTCGGTTTGGAACTGAAGCGGGAAGACCCCGAAAAGAAAACTGACTTCGAATGGACGGAAATGAAAGACAAGGCAGGCGTAGACAAACGTACGAACCTAATGACCGGATTCAAGATCAAGGACACACGCACTTCTACCTTCGATGAAACATGGCGTCCGGTATGGGGTGAAGAAAGCGAAATACGCAACCATTACAATGAGCTGGAAGTCACATTGGACCAACCGATGAACAACCGTTACATCGTCATCCGTTTCCGCCTGTTCAATGACGGACTGGGATTCCGTTACGAGTTTCCGCAACAACAAAACCTAAACTATTTCGTCATAAAGGAAGAGCATACACAATTCGCCATGAGCGGCGACCATACCGCTTATTGGATTCCGGGCGATTACGACACACAAGAGTATGATTATACGACTTCACGCTTGTCGGAAATCCGCGGAAAGATGAAAACTGCCGTTACTCCCAACTCTTCACAATATGTCTTCTCGCCCACAGGCGTACAGACAGCGTTGATGATGAAGACTGACGACGGACTCTACATCAACCTGCACGAAGCGGCATTGGTAGATTATTCGTGCATGAGCCTGAATCTGGATGACAAGAACATGGTATTCGAATCATGGCTCACCCCCGATGCAAAAGGCGATAAAGGCTACATGCAGACTCCATGCAACTCGCCTTGGCGTACCATTATCGTAAGTGATGACGCACGCGACATCCTCGCCTCACGTATCACGCTCAACCTGAACGAGCCGTGCAAGATAGCCGACCCGTCGTGGATTCATCCCGTGAAATACGTAGGTGTATGGTGGGACATGATTACCGGACGCGGCACTTGGGCTTATACCGATGATGTATACAGTGTGAAATTAGGCGAAACCGATTATTCGCAGACCAAACCGAACGGCAAACATTCTGCCAACACGGAGAATGTGAAACGCTACATCGATTTCGCTGCCAAACATGGATTCGATGCCGTATTGGTAGAAGGATGGAACGAAGGTTGGGAAGACTGGTTCGGAAAGAACAAGGATTACGTGTTCGACTTTGTAACTCCTTACCCCGACTTCAATGTACAAGAACTTCACCGTTATGCCGCAGGTAAAGGCATCGAACTGATGATGCACCATGAAACATCGTCTTCCGTACGCAACTACGAACGCCATCTGGACAAAGCCTACCAGTTTATGGTTGACAATGGATATAGCTCGGTAAAGAGCGGATACGTGGGTGACATCATCCCGCGCGGCGAACATCACTACGGACAATGGATGGTAAACCACTACTTGTATGCCGTAACCAAGGCTGCTGATTATAAAATAATGGTCAACGCACATGAAGCCGTACGTCCTACAGGACTGTGCCGTACGTATCCCAACCTCATCGGCAACGAATCTGCCCGTGGCACTGAATACGAATCGTTCGGTGGAAACAACGTAAACCATACTACCATCCTTCCGTTTACCCGTCTGATAGGCGGTCCGATGGACTATACGCCGGGTATCTTCGAAATGGATTGCAGCAAGATGAGCCCGACCAACACATCACATGCCCGCACCACGCTTGTGCGCCAGTTAGCTTTATACGTCACTCTGTACAGTCCGCTTCAGATGGCAGCAGACATCCCTGAGAATTACGAACGCTTCATGGATGCTTTCCAGTTTATCAAAGACGTGCCTGTAGATTGGCAAAAGACCGAATACTTGGAAGCTGAACCGGGAGAGTATGTCACCATTGCCCGCAAAGACAAACATTCGAATGACTGGTATGTAGGATGTTCGGCAGGATACAACGGACACGAGTCGAAACTCACGCTCGACTTCCTCGATCCGGACAAAAAGTATGAAGCTACGATTTATGCCGATGCAAAGGGTACCGCATGGAACAATAACCCGCAGGCATACACCATTACCAAAAAGAAAGTAACCGCCAAGACCAAGCTGAACTTGAAAGCCGGCATCGGCGGAGGATACGCAATATCGATAAAGGAAATAAAAGATTGATTTTTTCAGGACTAGTTGGATTTTTTTTTGAACACAGAGACACGGAGACACAGAGTCTTTTATAGGTAACTAAAGGCATAATCACAAGAGATAAAAATAAATCTCTGCGCCTTTGTGTCTCTGTGTTCAAATTAAAGAAAGAAACATACAGTTCTCAATAGGTAAATACATAAACAAACGCATCCGCAAGTCCCCTCCTCAGGGAGGGGATTCAAAGGAGGCTACAGAAAGAGAGAACCAATTTTATTATTCATACTTAAACTAATAAACATGAAACTGAAAGATTTAAAAAGACGAAACAAGCTCCTCCTGCTATGGTTGGCAGGAATGCTGTTCTCCGTACAGGCCTTTGCGCAAAGCATTACGGTTAACGGAGTAGTGAAAGACAAGACAGGCGAAACCGTTATCGGAGCCAGTGTAGTAATAAAAGGCACTACCGTTGGCACCATCACTGATTTCGATGGAAACTTCTCCCTGCAGGCCAACAAGGGCGATATCATCGTGATTTCCTTCATTGGATATAAGACCCAAGAATTGCCTGCCGAAGCCAATATGAACGTAATCATGAGCGATGACAGCGAGTTGCTCGATGAAGTAGTAGTCATCGGTTACGGTTCTGTCAAGAAAAGCGACTTAAGTGGTTCGGTTGTTGCCATCGAAGCTGAAGAAATCAACCGCGGCGCGGTTACTTCTCCGCAAGAATTAATGCAAGGAAAAGTGCCGGGACTTTCTGTTACCAGCGGTGATGGTGGTCCAGGTTCAGGTTCTACTATCCGTATCCGTAGCGGCGCCTCATTGAACGCCAGCAACGACGCTGATTGTCATCGACGGTATTCCTGTTTCTAACGATGCTGCTCCGGGCACGCCGAATGCCTTGGCAACCGTAAACCCGAACGATATTGCTACGTTCACCGTATTGAAAGACGCTTCGGCTACAGCTATCTACGGTTCGCGCGCATCAAACGGTGTCATCATCATCACCACTAAGAAGGGAGCGGAAGGAAAGATTAAAGTGACTTATAACAGCACGTATTCTTATAAAGATCCGTACAACCGCGTGAACGTGATGAACGGCGACGAATTCCGCCAAACAATGCTGAACCAATATGCCGGACAAGACGTGTACAACACCATCGAAGCCAATTTAGGCATGTATCCCAACGTAAACACCGACTGGCAAGATGAAATTTTCCAAGGAGGCTTAAGCACCGACCAAAACATTGCGGTTGCAGGTAAGGCAGGTTTCCTTCCTTTCCGTGTATCGTTCGGTTATAACAAAGAACGTGGTACACTAAAGACATCTGACTATGAGCGTTATACAGCAGCCGTAAACTTAAGCCCGAAGTTCTTTGATGACCATTTAAGTATAGACATCAACGTAAAAGGGACTATCAATAACAACCGTTTTGCAGATTCTGGTGCAGTAGGTGCAGCTATTTCATACGACCCGACCAAGCCCGTCTATGCAGAAGGAAACTATACAGAAGGTCTTAACGGTTACAACGGCTTCTATAACCATACAAACACACAGGCTGATGGCACTTACATGCCAGATGTGAACGCTACGACCAACCCTTTGTCTCTGCTCCTCGATGTAAACAACCAAGGTACTACAAAACGTAGTTTGGGCAACATCCAGCTGGATTACAAGATTCACGGGTTCGAAGACCTGCGCCTGAACCTGAACTTAGGTTATGACGTTGCCAAAACCACAGGAGACAACTTTGTGAATCCCTACTCATTCCAAGCAACGAAAGATACCGACTTCCCCATGCTGGGACAAGGAGGTTCATGGAGCAATCTGCGCCGAAACCACTTGCTGGATTTCTATGCCAACTATGTACACTACTTCGAACCTATTAAAAGCAATGTAGACTTGATGGTAGGTTACTCTTGGCAGCACTTCTACTACAATGACTTTACACAGCAAAAATCCAATCCGGCTGTAGGAGATTTCGCAGGCATCAGTGCCCCCACAGGCTGGACATGGAACGAAAGCGAACAACGTTATTTACGTGATGATAGCCGCCATAATCCGTGGGAAAATTACTTAGTATCTTTCTTCGGACGTTTGAACTATAACTTAATGGACCGCTACTTATTAACAGCAACCTTACGCCGCGATGGTTCTTCACGATTCAGTGAAAACAACCGTTGGGGTCTGTTCCCTTCTGTAGCTTTGGCATGGAGCATCATTAACGAAAATTTCATGGAAAATACCCGTGATGTATTGTCCAACTTAAAACTCCGTTTAGGTTATGGTGTAACAGGACAGCAAGACATCGGTGACTATATGTATCTTACCAAATACGCTATCAGCAGCAACACCAATACAATGTATAACGGCACTTTCCTATTAAAGCCCGATGGCTATAGCCCAGACTTGAAATGGGAAGAAACACATACATATAATGTAGCTGTTGACTATGGATTCCTGAACGGACGTATCAGCGGTAGCTTGGAATTCTACATCAAGAAGACCAAAGACTTGCTGAATACGGTTAGCGCACCTGCTGGAACTAACTTCACTAACCAGATTACCGCAAACGTGGGTGAAATGGAGAATAAAGGTGTCGAATTCAATGTCAACGCTGTAGCTATCCAAACAAAAGACTTCTCTTGGAACATTGGTTATAACGTAACATGGAATGATAGTAAAATAACCAAACTGACTGCAGGGTTCAACCCTGACTATGAAGGTATTGTAGCTGCAACAGCACCTTTTGGTACAAACACACCATTATCGAGACACCAAGTAGGATATGCCCCCTATACATTCTGGACTTATCAACAAGTGTATGACGAGAATGGCAACCCTATCCAAAACGCGATTGTAGACCGCAACGGTAACGGTACGATTGATGATGGCGACCGTTATTTCACGAACAAAAGCCCGTTAGCTGACGTATATATGGGATTCAGTTCACAATTCCAATGGAAAAACTGGGATCTGGGCTTTAACTTGCGTGCCAGCATCGGTAACTATGCATTTAATGCTCAAGCAGCCGACAATGGTTCATATAACAATTATGGAGGTTTGGGAACTTTGTCCAACATCAACAAAGATGCCGTAGAATACACCAATGGGTTTAAGTACACCAGCAGCACTGAAGGCAAATTGACCGACCTTTATTTGGAAAACGCTTCTTATTTGAAGATGGATAATATCACATTGGGATACACTTTCGACAAGTTCTTTACCGATAAGATTTCGGGACGTATCAGTGCATCCGTACAGAACGTGTTCACTATTTCAAAATATTCAGGACTTGATCCGGAAATACCTGGTGTAAACGGTATAGACGGCACGATATGGCCACGTCCACGCACATTTACTTTAGGGCTCAATCTTAACTTTTAATACCATTAGATAATTATGAAACTGAAATATATTACAACATCCTTACTTGCAGCTGGATTATTTTCTTTTACAAGCTGCGTAAATGATCTTGACGTATTCCCGTTGGATCCCAATGTGGTGACTTCCAATGTTGCATACGATAGTGCTGAAAGCTATACGATGGCTTTAAATAAAATCTATTCGGTATGGGCGCTATCCGGACAAAACGGCGCAGGCGATTCTGACATTGCCGGACTGGACCCCGGCAACACGGTATTGCTCCGCTGCTGGTTTACCCTGCAGACTACCCCTACTGACGAAACCAAGAACGCATGGCCTGATGCTTGGGTTTCTTCCATGAACTCCATTACATGGACTACGGCACAAGTTGAACCTATTGAAGGAGCTTACCAGCGCGCCATGTACATTGTAGCTTTGGTGAACGACTTCATGAAGAACATCGGCAACGCACCCACTGAAATCAATCAAGCCCAATATGCAGCCGAAGCCCGTTTCTGTCGTGCATTGGCATATTATTCATTGATGGATTTATTTGGACGTCCGCCTTTCATCACTGAATCCAACTATTCATTGACACCCACACAGTTATCACGTGCTGAATTATTCAATTGGATTGAAAGTGAATTGATTGCCATCTATGATGCTTTACCAGTGAAAGCTGATTATGGACGCGCTGGAAAAGCAGCGGTAGACGCTTTGTTATCCCGCATGTACCTCAATGCAGAAGTATACACCGGTACAGAACGTTATACCGACTGCATCACCCGTTGTAATAATGTAATCAATGCAGGCTATAGCCTTGCCGATAACTATGCCGAACTCTTCATGGCAGACAACGGTGAGAACCCAGCGGCTAATAAGGAAATCATCTTCCCCATTATGGCAGACGGCGAAACCGCACAATCATACGGCATCGGAGCGATTATCCTTGGAACACGAGGAAGTAACCAAGGTGCAGAAAGCGGCATTAGTGGCGGATGGGCAGGATTCCGCGGTACAGGCAATTTGGTGCGTGTATTCGAGTTCCCCAGCAGCGATGAATCTACTTGGACTGCCGACAACATCACCGACAAGCGAGGCATATTCTACAGTGAAGGAAAAAGTGTAGATATTACCACATCGAACCTTACTTTTGATACGCAGGGATGGTCTGTGTTCAAGTTCACCAACCTTGACAGTAACGGGAATCCAGGCAAGAACGCCACCTTCCCCGACACTGACTTCCCTTTCTTCCGCTTGGGTGAAATCTACCTGAACTATGCCGAAGCCGTAGCACGTGGCGGACAAGGTGGAAATTTAGAAACGGCTGTAGGATATATCAATGCCCTTCGCCTACGAGGCGGAGCTTCTACTATCGGCAGCAGTTGGCTGACCGCTAACGCCAATGTGGGTGGCACTAGTACCAGTGTACAATACGGCAACTTGTTGAATGAACGTCAACGCGAAATGTACTTCGAATGTACACGCCGTACAGACCTTATCCGTTATGGATTATTTACTTCGAATAACTATTTGTGGGTTGAAAAAGGAGGGACACCGACTGGTGTAGGTGTAGACAACCATTACAATCTTTATCCTATTCCAACCACAGATTTGAGCGTCAACGCTAGTCTGACACAAAATGAGGGTTATTAATTTACCGTTTAACTTTAAAGTAGAACAGAACATGAAAAAGCTACTCAACTATATATCTGTATTAGGAATAGCCCTGGCTTTCACCGCTTGTGAAAACGACTTGGAAAAAGTTACCTACAATGTGGAAAGCACAAAAGCTGCCGTTTTGGCTACTCCTGCAACAACCAGCTATGTACTGGAATCACGCTATTCGGAAAATACGGCGTTTACCTTGGAATGGACAGCACCAGACTTTGGATATGATGCCATTGTCACTACAACCATTGATTTTGACTTAGCGGGTAATGATTTTGCTAATGCCATACAATTAGCATCTGTAACAACCGCTACATCACAAGAAATAACCATAGGTACCCTAAATGCTAACATTCTCACATTGCTACGTACATACGGCATTGAAGAAGATTTTAGCGCACGCGATTTTGAAATCCGTTTGTCATCTTCTATTTCCGAAGCTGCCAACCCACTTCTTTCAAACGTACTTACACTAAACATCACTCCATACAGTGCAGATATCCAATATCCCGAAGTCTACGCTATCGGCGACTATAGCGGATGGGGCTGGGATACCGCACAATCGCTCTTCAGTTTCAGCGAAGACGGTGTGAACTTCGAAGGCATCATCGACTTCAACGGCAAAGCAGCCAACGGTTTCAAGCTGACCGGTGCAACCAATTGGGACAATGGCAACTGGGGAACTGATGGCAATGCAGCAGCTCCCGATGCCGAAGCATCCAGCGTACAACTAATTAACGATGGAGGGTCAGGCAACATCTCTTGCTACACCCACCGCTTCTACCACTTCAGCTTCAATAACTCGACACTGGTATTAACCATGAATAAGAGCTTTGACCAACTGGGCGTTATCGGACTGAACGGTGACTGGGACAACGACATAGTCATGGCATTCGATACGGAAAGACAAGTCTTCTATGCCGACATACAAGTGAACGCCGATGGAGACTTCAAAATCCGCAGCGACGCTAACTGGGGGACAGCATACGACTTAGGCGGCGTAAACGGAGAATTGACATTAGGAGGCGGCAATATTCCTGTCACTGCTGGTAATTACCGCATCTATGTCAACCTGAACAATTCGGGCAATATGACATACGAACTGAACGCCGAAGACTACGGAGCTGAATAAAAAGTCAGAGGCCTATCAATCCTTCAAGGCAACTCCCCCGGCCGCGATGTGCAGCCGGGGGAGTTCTTTTTTCCGGAACGTCCACATTCCCTATCTTGCAGGATACTGTTCCCCAAACGTACGGCTCTTTGATGCCAAGCAACAATCCTCTCCGGCAGGATGGATAACCGCACGCAAAAATGAATATATACTGCATTGGCACATGAAGTATATATTCAACGGCAGTTGCAGTATATATTCAACTGCCAACGAAGTATATATTCCTATTTATAGTAAAACAAAATTGGTTTGCGAAAAAATCGAACGCAGAGACGCAAAGACGCGGAGGAATAATTTAGAGAGAAGGCAAAGACTACGGAGACAAATGCCACTCTCTGTGTGCTTTGCTCTCTCAAAAAATATAAACTTTGCATTTCTGTGTCTCTGCGTTCCATGCTATTTTTCGCAATCCATTTCTGATTGACTATAAAACAAGAAAACGCTAAAGCGGAAGAGAGTATAAAAACTCCCACGCTTTAGCGTTTTCTTATTTAACAGAAATACCGTTTACGCCACTTTCTCCAAACGCTTCATGACTGAGAATATAAACAAAGCGGCCAAGAGACAAAGCACCATCAACGTGCCCCATACAAAATACAACGGCAACTCGCCCCATAACCACGAAGCGACCGAGGTGAGATAGTTACCGATAGCCGTAGCTACGAACCAGCCACCCATCATCATTCCTTTATATTTAGGAGGAGCCACTTTCGACACGAACGAAATGCCCATCGGGGAAAGAAGCAACTCGGCAAACGTCAATACCAAATAAGTCGACACCAACCAGTTAGGAGATACGAAAGAAGCTGTTCCCGACTCAATCGATTGAGCCTGGGCAGCCGGACTGAGCAGACCGACCGATGCTACCAGCATGATTACATATCCACAAGCAGCCACCAGCATACCTAAACCGATTTTACGGGGTGCGGAAGGCTCTTTGCCACGAGCCGCCAACGAACCGAATATAGCCATAGACACCGGTGTAAGGGCTACGACAAAGAACGGATTGAACTGTTGGAAGATAGGAGCATCTACCGGGGTAGCACCTTCGATAGCCGCATAACGATAACCTAAAAAGCACATTGCCAGGAAAATCACCAAGCATGAAACAAGCTTGCCTTTACCTGTTTTCGACTGAAAGTAAGAAAAGGCGGCATAAACGATGAAAATCACCGCCACCAGGTTCCATACGCTAAACATCATGCTCTCCAGCCCTACCGAACTCTTGGCTGTAAACTGGTCGGCAAAATAAGTCAGCGTCAAACCATTCTGATGGAATGCCATCCAGAAGAAAATCACTACGGCAAACACCAGACACAACGCTACGATACGTTCTTTTGTCTCACGTGGCGAAAGTTCCTCGTGTTTCTCTGCCGCACTTGCCCCTTTATCCGTTTTTTTCACATTTCCACCCTCCACATGACGGAATGTGCTACGGAAGCCATAGTAAATAGCCATCGACACAATCAACGAAACACAAGCCACACCAAATGCGAAGTGATACGAATCGTTCTCGCTTACGCCCCAATGAGTCTGTGCATATTTCATGATTTCTACAGCAGCCGTCGGAGCGAAAAGCGCACCGATATTGATAGCCATATAGAAAATACTGAATGCCGAGTCACGCCGGGCGGCATAGCGCGGGTCATCATACAGGTTGCCTACCATCACTTGCAGGTTTCCCTTAAAAAGCCCCGTACCGCAACTGATAACCACTAATGCGGCAAACATGGCAATCAAACCCAGTGTACTGCTACCCATCGGAAGTGCCAGCAATACATAGCCGGCGAACATCGCGATAACGCCTACCGTCACCATCCGTCCGTATCCGAACTTGTCGGCAAGGATACCTCCTATGAATGGCAAAAAATAAACTAAAGCCAAAAACATGGCATAAATGTTGCCGGCTGTACTCGGCGACATGCCGAAATTGTCCATCAAGAACAAAACGAAGATTGCCAGCATGGTGTAATAGCCGAAACGTTCGCCTGTATTGGCGAGCGCCAGCGCATAAAGACCTTTAGGTTGTCCTTCAAACATACATAAAACTATTTTAGATTAATAAAAAAACATTTTTCCACGGACAAAGGTATGAAAATTACTTATTTTTGCAAAGGAATAAACTCAATACGTTATGAAATTTCCATGAGATAAAAAAATCACGCCAAAGAGAAT
>ULRH01057860.1_pt1 | contig 16227 bp, 14 predicted proteins | sample 1955271 | NCBI WGS metagenome assembly ULRH01 (sample SAMEA4835677, study PRJEB28245) | human gut metagenome | biome: gut microbiome; material: fecal sample | place: Denmark | collected 2008 | reverse complement strand
GCAGTAGCAGCGTGTACGGCAGCAACAAGAAAGTGCCTTACTCTACCGATGACAAGGTGGACAATCCCGTCAGCCTCTATGCTGCCACCAAGAAGAGCAACGAACTGATGGCTCATGCCTATAGCAAGCTGTACAATATTCCGTCTACAGGTTTGCGCTTTTTCACGGTTTATGGTCCGGCAGGCAGACCCGATATGGCATACTTCGGATTTACGAACAAATTGGTGAAAGGAGAAACCATTAAGATTTTCAATTACGGAAACTGCAAGCGCGATTTCACTTATATCGATGACATCGTGGAAGGCGTGGTACGTGTCATGCGGCACGCTCCCGAACGTCTGACAGGCGAGGACGGTCTGCCTGTTCCGCCCTACAAGGTATATAATATAGGTAACAACCATCCCGAAAACCTGCTTGATTTTGTGACTATCCTGCAAGAAGAGCTGATACGTGCCGGCGTGCTTCCTACCGATTACGATTTTGAGGCACACAAGGAACTGGTACCGATGCAGCCGGGCGACGTGCCTGTGACGTATGCGGACACTACGCCACTGGAAACGGACTTCGGCTTCAAGCCGAGTACTTCGCTAAGGGACGGGTTGCGGAAGTTTGCGGAATGGTATATGAACTATTTTGTATAACAAATATTATATAAAATGGGAATAGATATAAAAAGGATTTGTTCAAAGATAATTCAAGACAACTTTGATAGAATCGCGCAATATAGCATTCAGCTATTTCATAATGATAGGCCTTGTTGGGAACAGTCGCCACCTGAACCTATAGGAACAGGAGTATTGATAATATACGAGAATCGTTATTTTATTGTTTCTGCGGCACATGTATTGCAACCTTATGCTACAAGACAAAAAAGAAATCCTTATAGGGAAGATAGTGAGTATGATGACCCTCAAGAGGCCTTTTTATCACTTAAAAATATCGGATTTTATTATGATAAGCATTATTACCCAATAAAGGAGGTAGCTTATACCAACATAACAGGCGAAGTTGAGAACCTTATTGATATAGCAGTTATAAAACTTGAAACAGAAACGGTTAAAGAATTATCAGGAAAACAATTTGTGGATAATAATTGGATGGAGTTCAATCATGTCATTACTACTCAAAACAGATACTTTGTTTACGGATATCCTGCGGAATGGACTGATTTAAAATCAACTGAAATCGTACAAAAACCACTCGAAATGATAACGAATGGTATCGATGCTCTAACGGTTGAAGGAGTAAAGTTCGATGCCCAATATAATCTTCTAATTGGGTATGACCCTAAAAGTTTGGTTGATAAAGACGGTAATGTTTTGAACATCTCCTCTCCCAATGGCATCAGCGGTTGTGGGTTATGGTATTTAGGAACAGGTAGTCAATTAAAACTTGTGGGGATAATGACAGAAAATAAAATTGTAAAAGAAAGTATGCCTTTTATGATGGCTACGCGAATAGATACTGTTATTGATATCTTAAAAATTATATTACAAAAAAGCAGTGTGTAATTTAAGAAAAAATTGCGACATTCTGAAATAAAACTAATATGCTACAACGAATTTTATATCTTGACTACATCAAGACGATTGCAATGACGATGGTCATTGTTTATCACTGCAAAATAATTGAATTTTTTACGCCATTGGCAACCATTACTCACATGGGAGTACCTTTGTTCATAGCCGTCAATGGTGCATTACTCTTGACCAAAGAAAGGCAGACCTCGTATTTCCTTCGAAAGACTTTCAAAATCTTGGTAATTATCGCTATATGGGGTGTCATAAGTACCTGTTCGGAGATGTTTTATAGAGGAGATGAATTTAGTCTGATTGCCATAGCTAAGCACATTAAGGAACTTGACCTTTATTATTGCAATTACCTATGGTTCATGGTGGCTTTGTTTTCTTTGTTGTTATTGTGCCCAATCATCCAGCGTTTTCTTGACACTCCTGACAGAGTAAAGTATATTGCGGTTATTACTCTCGTATGTCCATTTGCATTGAGATATGCAAGTAAGCTAAATCCAATTACTTTTTATGGAAATATTTTAATATTCTATTACTTCTGGGGGGGGGTATTTAATATTATTTAAGAAAAAGATTGGCAATATAAATAGATGGCATATCATTGCAACCATTGTATTATGTATAGTAGCTTATTCCATTTGTGCCGACAATATCGAGAGTTTTAAGAAATTAACAGGTAAGGCATATTACAACATCATTGTGGCGATAGCTACGCTGGGGGTATTGGAATTGCTTAGAAGAGTTAAGTGGAAAGAAAATCAAGTTGTGAATTACATTAGTCACAACACTTTAGGAATTTACCTTTTACAAGGACCTATATATAAAGGTTTGCAATGCTATATTCCGTGGATTCAAGATTTAAGTATAATATTCCCATTAATTGTGATGATATTATGTATGGCTATTATATGGGTTTTGAATAAAAACAAATATACTTCCTACATCATATCTCTCTGATGCTTGCAATATCATTGTCCGTCCTTTGCCTACTCTTTATTTTTCCATTTACAAAGTAAAATGGCACATAATAGGAGTGAATTTTAATGATTACAATATAAACAAATAGAGTTTTATAATGGCAAATAGCACCTCAGAAAACAACAAGCGAATAGCCAAAAATACATTGCTGCTTTATATGCGTATGTTCGTTATGATGTTTACAGCCTTGTTTACATCACGAATCGTATTGCAGGTATTAGGGGAAACTGATTATGGCATTTATAATATTATAGGTGGAGTTGTTGTGTTGTTTTCTTTCTTGAATTCTGCATTGTTGCAAGCGACACAGCGATTCCTGAATTTTAATTTAGGCAAAAAAGATGAGGAAACAACTCATAAAGTATTTTGTATGAGTTTGAATTCATATTTTATTTTGTCTGTTATATTTCTAATATTAGGTGAAACAATAGGATTATGGTTTGTCGACACACAACTGAATATACCGGAAAACAGAATGCATGCGGCTCATTGGGTGTATCAATTCTCGCTTTTAACTTTCGTGATAAACCTTATCCGTGTGCCATACAATGCGACAATCATTGCGTATGAACGTATGGACTTTTATGCATACCTTAGTTTAGGAGAAGTTGTATTGAAATTGATTGTTGTCTATTTGCTGTATATAACAACTTTCGACAAATTGGTATTTTATTCATTCTTATACACATTAGTTCCTCTATTTATAACTCTGTTATACAAACTGTATTGTAATCGCCATTTTCCAATTTCCCATTATAAACGATTTTGGGATAAAAATATGTTCAATCAATTGTTTTCTTTTTCGGGATGGTCCCTTTTAGGAAATTTGGCTAATTTAGCGGCAAGTCAAGGATTGAATATCCTAATAAATATATTTTATGGAGTAACGGTAAATACGGCATTAGGCATAGCTAATCAGATTTCAAGTAATGTATTCCATTTTATTTCAAATTTTCAGGTAGCTTTTAATCCACAAATAGTAAAAAGCTATGCAGCAAATGAAACAGAAAGGCTTAATAGCCTTATATTTAGTTCATCTAAACTGTCTTTCTTCTTGCTTTTCATAATAGCATTTCCTTTGATCTTAAATATGGATTTTGTTTTAAACTTATGGTTGGTTGATGTTCCTCAATATACAGCTATTTTTAGTAAATTGATTTTATGCTTTTTCCTAATCGAAGCATTATCTGCCCCTTTATGGATGTTTGTGCAAGCGACTGGCAGAATTAGAAATTATCAAATATTGATAGGTATATTGATATTCTTAAACTTCCCATTGGCCTATTTAGTTTTAAAATATGAATTTCCAGTGTATTACGTATGGATAGCACGAATAATTGTAAACGTTATTGTATTTTCTGCACGCTGTATTTATATGAAAAACAATTATGAATTTCCGTTAAACCAATATTGTATAAAAGTTTTGTTTCCTATAGCTACTGTTACAATTATTACTATCCCATGTTCCATTCTTGTATGGAATATCATTGATGGATATTGGCCACAATTTCTTTTGTCATGTTTGTTTACAGTAATGTTTACTTTAACCGTCATATACATTGGAGGATTAACGCATAATGAAAAAAAATTTGTAGCAGAGTTAGTCAGAAAAAAAATAAGAAGACAATGATAATTGAGAGTATTTGCCCAATTGAGAAATGCACAGGTTGTGGTGCTTGTTTTGAAGTATGTGCACATTCCGCTATAAATATGATTCCTGATGCAGAAGGTTTCCTTAGACCAATTATTGATTCGAAACTTTGTGTCGGATGTGGGCTTTGCCAAGTAACTTGCCCGGTCAATACGCCATTTACAGGGAAAATGAATAAGCCGTTAAAAGTATATAGTGGTTGGAGTCTGGATGAAGATATAAGGATAAACAGTTCTTCTGGTGGTGCTTTCACAGAAATAGCCAAACTGACTTTACAGAAAGGAGGTGTGGTATTTGGTGTAGCAATGGATGAAAATGTTTGTGCTAGGCATATATATGTAGAAGATATAAAAGACTTGTGCCGCCTTCGAGGCAGTAAATATGTGCAAAGTGTAATCGGTGATTCTTATAAGCAAGCAAAAAAATTCTTACTACAAGGTCGTGAAGTCTTGTTCTCCGGTACTCCATGTCAAATTGCAGGATTTCGTAATTTTTTGCGGAAAGATTATGATAATCTTATCACCATAGACTTGATTTGTCACGGCGTGCCTTCACCAAAAGTGTTTAATGACTATAAAACTTACATTGAAAGCATTATAAATGAAAAGGTTACAGATGTAAAATTCCGTTGTAAAAAATCCAGTTGGATTTTTTTCAACATGGGGATTAATCCCCATGTTGAAAAAAACGGTAATATAAATTATTCATATATAGGAAATTATTATGCAGATCCTTATATTCGTGTATTCTTACGCGACAATATTCTCCGACCGAATTGTTATCAGTGTTTATATGCATCAATTGAACGGGTAGGAGACTTCACAATCGCTGACTGGTGGGGATATAAATCCGTATCGGACAAAGATAAGGACTTCGATAAAAAGGGAGTGTCACTGCTGATGTGCAATACAAATAAAGCCGTATCAATGGTTAATTGCTTAGATATGGATTTAAGGGAACGTACGATAGAAGAAGCCTTGAATACCAATTCTTCACTTAAATGCTCCTTTCCTATGCCAGCAACAAGAACAGCGTTTTGGAATGACTATACCAAAATGGATTTTAATAAAATGGTAAAAAAATGGATGTTTCCTGAAACTCTTCTATTGTCTAAATACTTGAGAATTTATTATAAACAATATCATTTGTTATATCACATAGTGCGATTATATGAACGTATAATCAATAAAATTAAAGCCAAAAAACTTTTAATAAAAGTATATGCAAAATAACAGCAATAATATAACATACTATTTATGAATATCATTTATCGTATTCAACGCAAATTTAATTATCTAATGGATAATAAATATTTGGATAATCAAAGGAAAGAAATTTTGAATGAATTGAGAATCAATGACAACAAAAAGAATATTTATTTCTTTAGCGTTCCTTTACATTCCAATCTTGGTGATCAAGCACAATACTTTTGTTGGTTGAAATTATTCAAGCAATATTATCCTGAATATAATATCATAAGCTTGCCAGCCCGGACAACGACAGATGAAGCTTTAGAGTTAATAAAAGAACAATTGACTCCTGATGATAAATTATTTATTCATAGTGGATATTTGATTTATGATCCTCATCCTGAATTGCCGTTTATATGTAAAGTAATAAATGCTTTTCATAATCATCATATCACTATATTACCCCAGACTATAAATCTTATCTCAGAGAAAAAGAAACAAGAAGTCAGTGCTTGTTTTAATGCACATCCCAATCTTACAATCATAAGTCGTGATAAAGTGTCTCTTCAAAAAGCACATCATTTATTTCCCAATTGCTCGCATTTACTTTGGCCTGATGTTGTAACCTCTTTGATAGGCAATCCTGATTTTCAATACAATGATAGCAAACGTGATGGTATTATGTTTTGTATCCGTAACGATGGTGAAAAATATTACTCTGAAGAACAGATAATAGAACTAAAAAACCGCTTTCATGAAATAAAAACAGTAGAGATAGATACAACCATTTCATTATCTAAACGAGATTGGGACAGTAAAAGAGAATCATTGATTCGTAATGTCATAGCAACTTTTGCAAAATATCAACTAATTATTACAGATCGATACCATGGAACTATTTTTTCTCAAATAGCAAATACTCCGGTTATAGTACTCTCTTCTACAGATCACAAATTAATTAGTGGAGTTGAATGGTTCCCAAAAGAATATTTTGGAGAAAATGTTTTTTTTGCCGAAAATTTGGAAGAAGTATATAAAATAGCAAACATTGTTCTTACACGTAAAAGTGGAATAATTATAAATCCGCCTTTTTTTTATGATCGATATTATAAAAAATTGAATATACAATAACAATAGTAATATGAACGCTTAATTCAATTTATCAATTTGGTTTAGATTTATAAAAGTTATCTTTATGGACTTCCCATACATCATTTTATTCTTCCTTTTATTTTGGCTTACTTATAAAGATTGGAAATCACCCTCACAACTAAATTTTAAAATAGCAGTGTGGGCAGTTTTTATATTTATGGCATTCCGTGCACCTGTAGTCGGTGCAGACACATGGAATTATTATAAATATCTAACAGGAGTGAGAAATTTTTATAATGCCGACCAAAGAGAACTGGAATTAGGTTTTTTAGTATATCGCGAAATTTGCCTTAAGATATTCTTACAGTCTGGCATTCTTATAATGATAGCTAATACTTTTTTTACTTTGGTTTTTGTCTATTATATGATAAAAAAATGTTCATATGCCAAAGTGCTTTCTATTTTTGTAATGTTTTTATTATTTAATTATGCAAATTGGTTTATTGCTCTCCGTCAAACATTAGGCTTCTCAATTTATTTGGGTGGATTACTTTATTTTATGGATGACAGGAAATATAAATGGTTTGTTCATATAGGATGTGCTATATTAGGGTATTTATTTCACACTTCTATCATCATTTATTTCATAATCGGATTATTGTGTTTGTTTATCAATATACAAAAAAGAGAAATCTACATTTTCGCAATTATTATTAGTCTTCTTATAGGGATTGTATTGCAAGATTTTGATGTATTTGCTGCATTTAATTATTTTTCTAGTTTAGAGATGTCTGCAACAGAACGATTGAATGGATACTTGGAATCAGAAGCCATAAAAGAAGAAAGTGGATTGAATATATTATTACGTCCGTCCATTATTGCATTAATTACAATGAGTTTAATGGATAAAGACAAATTAAGCCATGTGTTTACAAAGTTTTATATATTTGGCGTTCTGTTTTTTAATTTGTTTTGGCAAATACCAATGACACATCGACTTGTTTTCATCTTTGAAACTTTTGGTTGTGTAGTAGTTACATGGATTTTTGGAACAAGATTTAAAAATGATATCAAAATAAGAAAAATAGCGACAATATTATCTATACTCGTATTTCTTTATTTTGGGCGATCTTTTTTGATTTCTCAATATCAGTATGATTTAAGTGATGCAAGAAGATTGCATCCATATTATTTCTTTTGGGAAAATTATCACTCACACCCATCAATAACGAGATTTTAGTTGAAAATAATTGCACCTTAATGTTTTGTGTTGAAATGTATTTATATATTAAAAACGATAAAAATATTTGCATGATAATTAATATTTGTATTTACTTATGAGAGTTTTATGGTTTGAAATAAGTGTACCTTATAGGTATGTAAATATTGCAAATCCTCGGAATGGATGGCAAGATTCATTGGAAAATCTATTAAAAAAACGGAAAGATATTGAATTGGGAATTGCGTTTGAACATATTAAACAAGAAAAAAAAGTCATAGACAATGTTGTTTACTATTCATTATGCTCATCTATGAATCTTTTTGAAAAAAATTCCTTTTCTACCTATTGGCAAATAAAGTCAAAACGATTCTTGCCTTTAGCACTTGATGTAGTAAAGGATTTTCGCCCTGACATTATTCACATATTTGGGTCGGAATGGCATTGGGGCGATATCGTAAAACAAGTTTCTATTCCTGTAGTTATTCACATGCAGGGTTCTATTCCTCCTTATTTTAATGCTCGCTTGCCTCCATTATATAGTGAAGCGAATTGCTATTGGCCTTGTATATTTCATTTTCGACAATTAATTAAGTTTTATAAGTCATTCCATTTTGATAAAAGTAGAAAGAAAATGGAAGAAAACATACTGGCTAATGTAAACTATTATATGGGAAGAACAGATTGGGATCGTAAAATAGTAAATTTGTATAATCCAAGAGCTAAATATTATCATTGCAATGAAGCACTTCGAACAGATTTCACACAAAATCGCAAAAAATGGAAGCTAATTGATAGAGATAAAATTATTTTGTTTACCATAGGATTTGACTTCCGGAAAGGAGCTGATGTTATACTTAAAACAGCAAAATTATTAAAGCGGTCAGGTTGCTTATTCGAATGGAATGTAGCTGGTAGTGTTAATAAACACGTTTTGCGAGTTATAGAGTATAAAGAAAAAGCTAAATTTGCTGATTTTCATATCAATTTATTAGGAAGTCAGTCCTCAACAGAAGTAGTAGAACATTTATTACGTTGCGATTTATACGTACATACGGCATACATAGAGAATAGTCCAAATTCGATATGTGAAGCTCAATATATGGGCGTTCCTATCGTTGCAACGTATGTGGGAGGAGTTCCGTCATTAATCAAACATGAAGAAACCGGCATTCTTATTCCATCAAATGAACCACATATATTAGCAGAAACTATAGTGGAACTTAAAAAAGATAAGAGCGCACGTTTGAGGTTATCTGAAAATGCTATGCGTATTGCTCGTGATAGACACAATGGAGATAAGATAATCACTGATTTGTTAGACTGTTATCATAAGGTAATTGAAGATTATAAATCAGTTATGCGACAATGAAATTATTTTTATATTATGGACGTTTCAATCATTATTATAAACTATAATACACCTCAATTAGTAAAGCAATGTGTAGACAGTATATTTCTACATACAGCTAATGTTGATTTTGAAGTAATCGTTGTAGATAATAATTCAACAGATGATAGTGCTAGTATTTTAGCAAATGATGACAGATATACATTTGTGCAAAGTAGGCAAAATTTAGGTTTTGGCAAAGCAAATAATTTAGGATATAAATATACATCAGGGAAATATGTGTTTTTATTAAATTCTGATACCATTCTCCTAAATAATGCAATAGAATTATTCTACAATGCAATGGAAAAATTGCCACAGAATATCGCTTGCATTGGATGTAAAATGATTGATGCAGAGGGAAAACCGATTAAGTCAATAGGTATTTGGCAAGAATTGACTATTAAAAGAATTTTGAAATCATCTTTATTGTCGTATTTCCCTTTTTCAAAGCCAATGTATGTATTTGCACAAAACAATTATGGATTATTAGATAGTGAAAACCCATTTATAAAAGTTGATATTGTGATTGGTGCGGATTTGTTTATTAGAAGAACCGTAATAAATGAATTAGGGTTGTTTGACCCTAGATTTTTTATGTATACGGAAGAGAGCGATATGCAACGTACTTATTTGATGAACGGATTTTATTCTGGCATAATTGTTGGACCTAAAATAGTTCATTTAGTTGGAAAAAGTGCACCATCTCCAAATAGAAAATTGATGTCCACATCGGGTCAATTTACATATCTAAAAAAATGGAACCATCCATTTTTATACAAACTGTTTAGAATCGCTTTCTTTTTACTACGTTTCCCTATAACAATTATCGATTGGAGATATAATTGGAGCTTCAAAAGTAAATACCTTAAACTTCTGTTAAGTAAGACAAAAGACGATTCACATCGTTTCTCTTCGAGTATATAATATTCTAACTTCCATCATATATAATTTATGTCTGTCAGTTTTTTACATCCTTTTTCAATTTATTTCCAAATGTGAATACTGGACACATTTAAAAAGATAAAATTGGATTTATTTGCATAATTGCTATTGAATAAATTAAAGAAAGTTTTTGATAATATGAAACTGTTATTTGATCTTAAAGCCACACAACCTATGGCGAAGAATAAGCGACACGGAGGAGGAAAGTATGCTGAAGTGATATTCTACCGAATGGTAAAAAGAGGTATTAAGTTTTCTTGTTTTTACGATTCAACTAAATGGTTAAATCCTCAAATACAAGAAATGTGTTCTACTTTTCAAATACCATTGTATGATTTAAATCGTATGTCGCTAACAGAAATCGTACAGGTTGCAGACATCACGAGGTTGTATTCCGCACTTCCAAGTACATTAGCATCACAATTGATTTTATTGAATGGTTGTGAGATAATAGGCACTATACATGGTTTGAGAGATTTTGAAACACCAGCAGATAAAATATTCTATTCATATAATTGTTCATATAGAGAAATTGCTCGTTTCTTATTCAAGAAATTCATGCCTAAAGTTTTTTTAGGTAGAAGGCGTAAACAATTTAAGAAATTATATATCGATAGCAAAGTGAATATTGTCACCGTGTCGATGCACTCCAAATTTTCCATTCTCTCATACTTTCCTCAATTAAAGGATTTGAAAATTCCCGTATTCTATAGTCCTAACACATCAACAAGAGAAAGTATCCGAAAGTATAGCCAAAACGAGAAATATTTTATGGCAGTCAGTGGTAACCGATGGCAAAAAAATAATCTTCGTGCAGTGATGGCTTTCGATAAACTTGTATCAAATGGATATTTCAAAGACATGAGAATGAAAATAACGGGAACACTAAGAACTTCTTTTAAATACAAAATACAAAATATTGATAGATTCGACTTTATGGAATATGTCGATGATAAACAATTGGAAGAACTTTATGCTGCGGCCTATGCATTTGTATATCCTTCTCTTAACGAAGGATTTGGCTATCCCCCTCTTGAGGCTATGAAATATGGTGTGCCAGTAATTGCTTCTCCTTTATCATCCATTACGGAAGTGTGCGGAGATGCAGCGCTTTATTTTAATCCTTTTTCTGTGGAAGAAATCATGAACAGAATGTTGATGATAATTCAACCTGAATTGCATGATGAATATTCACGGAGGAGTTTTACTCGCTATGGCATAGTGAAAAAGAAACAAGAAAAAGATTTGGACTTGTTAATCGATTACATTACTCAATAAATTTTGAAATTAAAACATGAATATCTCTAACCATTCCGGTGAACTACGAGAATGTACGAGTTGTCAGATGTGTGCAGTCGTGTGCCCGAAGGATGCCATAACGATACGCCTGAATGAGGATGGCTTTTACCGTCCTTTTTGGGATGCAGGCAAGTGCGTTGACTGCGGCCTGTGTGTGAAAGTGTGCTACAAGTTTGACCCTGACGTCAAGGTTACAAGTGCGGATGAAGAGAACAGGATAACCGTGAAATCCGCACAATACAAACAAAACGAGGTGCTTGAAAAAGTGACGTCGGGCGGCGTGGCTGATGCTTTGGCCAAAGAACTTGTCAAGCAGGGTTATACATGCATCGGAGTGACCTATAATGATGACAATCACCGGGCGGAGCATACCGTTGCGCATACCCAAATTGATACAGACGCTTTTCGTGGTTCAAAATATATTCAATCATACAGTTTTAAGGCTTTTAAATATCTTGTAAAGAACATCCGGACCGAAAAGTTTGCCGTCTTCGGACTCCCTTGCCATATTTATGCCATCCACAAATTCTTGTCCTTACGTAATCTCAGGGACAACTGCATTCTGATAGACTTGTTCTGTCACGGTTGCCCTTCGATGCTTGTTTGGAACAAGTACGAACAAGCCATTAAACAGAAAGTCGATAATAAAAAATTCGATGAAGTGCAGTTCCGCAGCAAGGTGAAAGGTTGGGGAACGTTCTACGTAGTAGTAGTAGTAGTAGAGGGAGTTAAGGCTTTTATCAGCAGTCCGAAGCATGATGAATTCTATTCGCTTTTCTTTTCAGACCATGTGTTGAATGATGCTTGTTCCAACTGCAAACTGCGCAGTACCATGGAATACACCGACATCAGACTGGGTGATTTTTGGGGTAAGCGGTTCTTGAACGACAGGAAAGGCGTGTCTGCTGTAGCTATCACTTCGGAAAAAGGGATACAAGCGTTTAATGCCATCAAGGGCTTGTTTAAAACCGAGGAAAGCTGTATGGCGGAAGTTCTCGTCAAACAGAGTTATGGAAAGATGTATACGCCCAATATGAAGCTACGCAAGATGATGCTTGATGGATTGCGCGATAGTGACAAAACTCTAAAAGATGTCGTGGATTTATATTACAGTAGACAGGGATTGGCGATGAAAGCCAAACGGTTGCTGAAGACCGTCAATTGGTATCTGCCATTCGACTTGATGCGACTGCTGAAAAGATTTGTGTAAATAATCTAACTCATTCATATCATGATTAAGAAGTTTTACGTGTTCGGAAATATCGGCAAGATGTCGGAAACCCCTAAGAGCGGCGGTCAGTCTTCAGCACGGCGGGTAATAAAAGGATTGGAAAACATGGGCTACAAAATGATCCCCATTGTAAGGAGACGCTGTGTCATGGAAGGGCGGATTATCCATTTCCTCGAAACCCAATCGTTTGCCGTCATTGATTTATGCAAGATTATAGGCCATATGTTGTTCGGCAATCGCAAGAACAGTGCGTTCCTGATGCTTACATACGGCGGAAAACTGGCACCATACGAGTTAATAATTACTTGGGTCGTGCGGCTGTTGGGGTATAAGTCTGTAACCTACATGAAAGGCGGACAGTTTATGGACTTTTACAACCGGGGCTCCAAATTCTACCGTTGGATAGTCAAAAAGAACATGGACTTGCAAGCTCAAGTCTGGTTTGAAGGTATGCCATCATTGGAGATAGTCAAGAAAATCAGCAACACCCACCTTGTATATTATCCCAATTATGTGGTGGAAGAGAACATTGCTGAAGTTGTGACAGAACGTCCCAAAAACAAGCTTAACCTCTGCTACTTCGGAAGGATTACGCCGGAGAAGAACGTTGATGTAGTAATAAAGGCTTTCAACCTGCTGTGCCAAAGATATGATGACGTTTACCTGACCATTATCGGAGGTTCGGGCTATAGTGAACAATATGTAAAGGATATAGATGCCATGATAGAGGCATCGTCTTACAGAAGCCATATCACTCGCAAAGGCTTGACTCCATTTGCCGAAATCAAGGAAATCATGCAAAGCCAGCACTTCTTTGTTTTCCCGTCAAAGGAACGTTGTGAGGGGCATTCTAATTCGTTGAATGAGGCAATGGCGCAAGGGCTTGTTCCGGTGGTGAGCGACTATCATTTCAATCGTGCCATCGTTGGCGATGACCGGCTGATAGTTGACGGCTACGAGCCGCAGGCATACGCGGAAAAAATAATCCAAATCAGGGAAACTATGGACTTGAAAGAACTTTCCGTTAAGATGCGGGACAGAGTAAAAGAAACCTTCTCTCATGATGTTGTGAACAAACGAATATACCAAGAACTGAAGAAAATATAAATCAGACATGAAAATAGGAATCCTTACGATATTGAATGTTAACAACTATGGGGCTGAACTGCAATGTTGCGCCCTGTATAGGAAGTTGCACAAAATGGGGTATGATGCAGAAGTCGTGAACTTCTTGTTTGGCATCAACCCCGACCATGACTTCAAAGGCGAAAAGTTGAGCGTGTCCATTTCCTTCAAACAGAAAGTTAAAGTAAAGTTATTGCCCATCGTACAAAACTTGTTCTGCTTGTTCCATCAAAAGAATAAGAAGTTACGTAACAGACGGTTTGACGAATTTCATGGTAAATACAACCGTCTGACCAAGACTGTTTATCCATCGGTAAGATCTTTATACGATGCAAATTTCGATTACGATGTGATTTGCATAGGCAGTGACCAAGTATGGAACTATGAGAAAGGATATTCATTGGAACCATTCCTTGCTTGCTTTGACAAAAAGGGAACGAAGAAAGTGTCATATGCTTCAAGTATTGGCCTGTCGGTTATCTCCAAAGAGGCGGAAGAAGTATTCAAGAAGTGGCTTTCTGGATTTTCCTGGCTTTCGGTGCGTGAGCAACAAGCATCAAAACTGTTAGGTAATTTATTGCATCGTGATGTTGATGTCGTTCTTGATCCGACTCTGCTCCTTGACAGTCAGGAATGGCTTGAAGTTGCCAAGTTTGATATGTGTCCAAAGGAAAAATATCTGCTGGTGTATATCGTTACCATCAAGCCGTGTAATTATGTCTTGGAATTGGCAAGGCATATTGCCAAACAAAATAACCTAAAAATAGTCCGCATCTGCCGTGATGCCTATCCGGAGCATTCGGGAAATGACGTCCAAGAGATATTGACCGCCGGACCTTCCGACTTTGTAGGCTTATTTGCAAGAGCTGAATATGTAGTCACTAACTCATTCCACGGCACAGTGTTCTCTGTGAACTTTTCAAAACCTTTCTACTCTGTCATTAAAAGCCAACATTCCACAAATAGTCGTCTGACAAGCATCCTGCAAAAATTAGGTTTGGAGAACCGAATTGTCCCCGTAGGCAGCCCCCTGCCTCAAATCGATGATATTGATTATGCACAACCTGCAGAGAAACTTAAGAATGAGCGACAGCATTCATTAGAATATATCAGAAAAGCATTTTCAAACTAATCTCTCAAGCAAGACGTTACAACAAAATTTCCTTAGAGGCTATTCTATTTTACCATAGTGCTTATGCACTTGGTGCAAAGCTATCCGCTGCCTGGCTGGCTGATGAAAGCCGCGGCTTTTGGCGGTGCAGGCGTACATGTGTTTATCCTCTGCAGTGGATTCGGGTTTTATTTGTCTTATCTAAATAAACCTTTAAAATATAAAGATTTCCTGCGTAAAAGATTCGGTCGCATTTATTGGCCTATGGCTATCGTATGCATAGCCACTTCTTTATGGATGCTATATCAAGGGAAAGACGTTCTGATGCCACTGCTTGGTAACTTACTACTGTTTAAAATGTTTGTGCCGGAACTGGAAACATCTATGGGAGGACAAATGTGGTTCATCTCGACCATTATTCAGTTCTACATCAACTGGCCTTTAATTGAACAGATTCTTCTGTCATACAAACAGATTTTCATACGAATGGTACTTGGTGCATATATTGGTGTTCCAGGTTGTGAAGCATGTAGCCGAGGGTCATGTGCCAGTAACCGTAGGATTTGCCATGTGCCTGTTCCTGTCTTATTGCGTAGCATGGGGATACGGGAAATTGTGGAGTCAGAAAGTTCAAAAAAAATAATATAATGGAAAAGATTAAAATGCTCAATGCAGCCATACAGGCCATTACAGAAAAGGAGCTGCTACGAACGCTGAAAAAAGGTGTGCTCGTGACTCCAAACGTGGATCACCTGGTAAAGTTGCAAAACGACCGTGATTTTTACGATATTTACCAAAAGGCGGAATGGGTAGTATGTGATAGCAAGATTCTCTGCCTACTATCGAAATTGTTGAAACATCCGTTGCCAGAAGCCATTCCTGGAAGCAGTTTCTTCACGGCTTATTATATGTATCATAAGGACGACTTAAACTGCAAAATATTCTTGCTTGGTGCAATGGACGGCGTGGCACAAAAGGCCATGGAGCGTATCAACGAAAAAGCAGGCAGACAGATTGTAGTAGGTGCTTATTCCCCCTCATACGGCTTTGAAAAGAAAGATGAAGAGAACCATGCCATATACGAGATGATAAACAAAAGCTGTGCCAACGTGGTACTGGTGGGAGTGGGCTGTCCCAAGCAGGAAAAGTGGATATTCAAGCACAAAAAACAGATGCCTAATGTAGATGTATGGATGGCATTGGGTGCTACCATAGACTTTGAGGCAGGCAACGTGAAGCGTGCTCCAAAGATTTTCCAGAAATTGGCGATGGAATGGTTTTACCGCTTCCTGATGGAGCCGAAGCGAATGTTCAAACGCTACTTCATAGATGACATGCTGTTTTTCTACTACTTCGCAAAGCAGTTGTTGGGCATATATAAAAATCCGTTTGACAAATGATTTTATTTGCGAAACAGTTTACAAATTAAGGCTATAGGCAGTAAAACCATAGCAATCAGGTAAGCAC